>MAAC01012868.1_pt1 | contig 14776 bp, 20 predicted proteins | sample 1115981 | NCBI WGS metagenome assembly MAAC01 (sample SAMN04961126, study PRJNA320927) | seawater metagenome | isolation source: sample BD02T64 sea water enriched with oil for 64 days | place: USA:Gulf of Mexico | collected 2013-07-27 | reverse complement strand
TGGCGATTCGGGGGGTGCCCCTCGATCTCGACGCGATGGATTCCATCGCGGATTGCTCGGGCTTGCCCATCGAGAGCAGCGACGACGAACGATCGAGGATGGTGACGAGTTCGTCTTCGTTGTAGTATTTGAGATGGTGCGTGATCCCAAATCGTGAACGCAAGGGCGACGAGAGCAACCCGGCGCGGGTGGTTGCGCCGATGAGGGTAAACGGGGCGCACTTGATCTGCACCGTGCGGGCGTTGAGCCCGGTGTCCAGGCAGACATCGATGCGGAAGTCTTCCATCGCAGGGTAGATGAACTCTTCGACGGCGACTGGTAGGCGGTGGATCTCGTCAATGAACAACACATCGCCGGGCTGGAGCCGGGTGAGGACCGCGACAAGATCGGTGCCTCGTGCCAAGGCTGGCCCGGAGGTGGTATGGACCTTGGTGCCCAGCTCAGTGCCGATGACATGGGCGAGGGTGGTTTTGCCGAGCCCGGGTGGGCCATGGAGGAGGATGTGCTCGAGGTGCTCGCATTTGTCGAGGTCGGTTGCGTTTTTTTGGCGGGCTTTGACCGCTTCGATCGCGATCAAGAGCCGTTCGATGAGTTCGGGCTGTCCGACATATTCTTCGATGGATTGCGGGCGCAGTGCCCAGTTGGCGTGTTCTTCGACGGGCGAAGCGGTCGGTGCGATAATGCGATCGGTAGCCATGTGGAGAGTGTATCGGGTATTGGTAGGGTGCGGCGTGAAAACGGGCTGAATCTCGATGATTCTGTACATGAGTGTGCATGAAAAAGGGGAAGCGTGGTGCTTCCCCTTTGGGTGAGTTGGATTGAGCTTGGGTTTAGTACTCGGTGCCTTCGACTTCTTCGGCATCGGTTTCGACGACTTCACCTTCGCGTGGGAGCATGCCTGGTGCATTGGCGAGGTTGTACGCGACGATCGCGGCGTTGGTCGCTGATTGCATCAGGTACTCTTCGATTGCAAGATCGAGCTTGTCGTTCTGGGTGTGCCAGCCGAAGCCGTACTCTGCTCGTCCTTCTTCATCCCAGAAGAATCCGGGGACGCCGACCTTGTTGAAGGCCGCGTGGTCGGACCCGCCGTGGGTTTTGATTTCGTCGCCGGTCGGGCGGATGTTGACATTGAGGTATTCGCCATCGGTCTCGGAGTAGAACACGCCGTTGATCGGCGCGGTCGCTGCGGCAAGGTAGTCAACCATGTAGTCGGCTGCCGGGATACCACCCTCGTAGTTGGTGCCGCCGTCGTCGACGAACGCTGCGGAGATATTGGCGAGTTCATCTTCGGAGAGGCTCTCGATGTAGCCCTTGGAGCCCAGGAGCCCTTGCTCTTCACCAGCCCAGAGTGCGAACCGGATGGTGCGCTTGGGTTTGACACCCGCAGCCATCAGGATGCGTGCAGCTTCGATGGTGACGGCGGTGCCTGTCCCGTTGTCGGTCGTGCCCATTGAGCCCGGCCCGTCCCATGAGTCCATGTGTGCGGAGATGATGACGACCTGTTCGGGGAACTCGGTGCCCGGGATCTCGGCGATCACATCGTACACGGGGAATGGACCAGCGCTGAGGTTGTGTTCGAGATCGAACTCGACCTCGATATTGACACCTTCGCCAATACGAGCTGCGAGGTAGTCGTAATCGCTCTGGCGGACATTGATCTCGATATCGGTTGGGTAGTCGGCGAGCTCGCGTTCGCGCCAGTTGTTCGATGAGGTTGTCCAGACGCGTTCGTCCTTTGAGCTTGAAACAAAGCCGTTGGGGTTCTCAGCGAGCACTGCGGCCATGATCGCGGCCTTGGTGTCATCTTCGGTTTGTTCCTCGGCGGCTGCTTCTGAACTCGCTTGGGTGAACTCAAGGGGGAACTCGTTGCCCGATGCGGACTTGGACAGGCCCTTGGCGGTGTTACCATCGAAGGTGAGCTCGATGTTCGAGGTGCCCATGTCGTGCTTCCACTTGAAGGTGACAACATCGCCATCGCGGGCGAACTCGGAGATTGGGCCGCTTGAGAAGTTTTGGATATCCATCGAGCCGGCGGCTTCTTCGCCTGTTTCGTCGAGTACGAATGTTGCGGGGACGGCGCTGCCGTGGTAGTCGAACGAGCCCTTCCAGGTGTTCGAGTCGGCTTCAACAACCACAGCTTCTACAGGTTCGGCGAGGGTGTTGCGGATTTCGTGGCGTTCGTCCATGCGTTCACGCATGAGGAACCCGGTCGAGCGGATGCCGCCACGCCCGGCGTAGTTTGGTGCGAGCAATACCCATGAATCGGCATAGCTACCAGCGTTTGATTCGTATTCTTCCATGGTGGTGGGGAAGTGGATGACCGAGCCGGTGGTTGGGCCGTCGGTTCCCATTGACCATGCGAGGGTCGAGAACTCGAGCACACGGACTTCTTTGGGGTCTTTGCCTTTGCGAACCTGGAGCAGCACGCGTCCGGTTGATGGGCCGCGATCGAAGCGTGTTTCGACCTCGCCCCATTTGTGCAGGTGTGCGTTGGACATGCCGAAGGATTCGAAGTTTGAACGAGCCCAGCGTTGTGCTTGCTCAAGGCTTGCTGATCCGGTCAGGCGCGGGCCGAAGGTTTCGCACATCTCGGTGAGGGTTGAGAGGACATGTGAGTTGTTCTTGCCCTCGTCGATGATCGTTGCGATGGTCGAGGCATCGCCCATCTGAATTGCAGGTACCGCGACCTGTTCGCCATTAATGATTGCGAATGATTCAGATTTGTCTGTATTGATTGTGATCGTTGTTTGGCAGGCGGTGAGTGAAAGACAAGTGCCAGCGAAAGCGAGGACAGCAAAGCGTGCAGGGATGTGCATCGGGGAATCTCCAGGAGGGTGTTCATACGGACAGAGAAGTCCGTGTGTGCATATACCGAAACAATCAACTCGCGTTGCACCGGGTTGATCGGGCGATGACTATTCTAGGTGACTTGAGTTGTGATGTGGTCGCTCAGGCAGAAGGAGTGCATAGACACTTATTCCAATGGCAGCCCTTTTTTCTTCCAGAGCTTGATGAGGCGATCGAGTTCAATCGGTTCCCAGAGTCGGCCGTTGGCGAGCCGAACGCGGAGAAGTTTGCCATTGCCATCGTAGAGACTCACGGTTGGAGGGGTGTTGTTGGCGGTCTTGGTGGTGATGCGGGTGAGATCGGGTGTGTCTTCTGGGTGTTCAACGATATCCCATCGCAGCGTGATCGCGCCTTGGGCGCTGTTGTATGCGTATGACGCATAATCACCGGTCTGGGCGTTTTGGGCGAGCATGGCTCCGATGAGGTAGGTTTGGACTTGGGAAAGGTATCCGTCGCCTTGGATCAGTGGGTGTGACTTTGTTGAGGGTCCATCTGATGGATCGAGCATGATCGCCATGCTTGTTCCTGCGCGTGCACCGGTGATGGTGGAGGTTCTTTGGATGTCGTTTTGGCGGAGAGACATTTTGATTGTCCACGATTCTTCTTTGGAGTCTTCGGACATGTAGAAGGTCGCGCGGGTGTCGACCCGGACGTCATTTTCGAGGGCCATCGCATCGATCTGGACAAAGTATCCGAGCTTGCGATCGTCAGCGCTCCATGAGCTTCGAGGTTTGGTGGAGAGTTCGCCTTTGAATCCGCCCCAGGATTTGATCTTGCGGTACCCGTATTCGGTTGCATCCATCTCATCGCCCGAGACCGCAGGCTTGTACAGGCGTTCCCATCGATCCTGTTTGCCGGTCATGGCGTCTTGGTAGTGTTCAACGGAACGGAGATCGAGGAAGGCGAGCATCGATTTGATGGCTGCCGATCGCCGAACATCGTTTTCGGTCGGGTTTCCAAGGTCCATCGTGCCGACGGATGTTTCGTAGTAGGCGCGGGCTTTATCGAATTCGGAGTACAGGGAGGTGAAGTCGAAGATTACAAACTTGCGAGGCTGGCTCTGGAATATGGTCATCCCGCGGACGGTATCGGGTTTGCCGTTGACGCCCGGGATGCGGACATAGAAGCGTTCGCCGGTGCGGAAGTTGATTTTGAGATTTGGGTTGCGGGAGATGAGCACGCCGGTCTTTGAGTTGGCGAACCGGGTGAGCTGCCCGACGATATTGTCAGCGACTTGGGCAATGGTGAGGTTTGGGTCGGTGGTTTTTTGCTCTTTGATGGTCATGACCCCGGCCTGGCCGGGGAATCCGATGCCCATCGTGGCGTTGGTCGAAAAGCTGGTGGTCTGGGTGACTGAGCCTTTGGGGAGGATGATGTTAAGATTCATCGCGTCGATACGGATCGGGCTGCTCTCGAGATCGATCCCGGTGGGGGGGGGCAAAATCGTGGATTTGGGTGTATTTGATAGAGCCGGTGGCGGGGAGGTCTGGGCAAAGCTGCTCGGTGAAAGCATGCAGAGGGTCCCGAGCGTGAGGAGCAGGCAGCGAGTTTGGGTTTTAGATGGGTGTGGCATGGTGGGTTCCGTGGTTGGGGCTCAAAGTTCTCGAATGTGTCGGCATTTTAGAGCGTCCGAGTCGAGCATCGTATGCGTATTGGGATAAGAGCGAAAAAAGGGTTCGTTTTCGATCCGAATTTGGTGGTTAATGTTGGGGTATGGGTTTGACTCACAAGGGGGCATGTCTACGCTTCTCTTCCCGACTCGGAGAGCGAAGCTGTGCGAATCGGGAGTTATGGCTATTGCGCACTGGCGAAAATGAATGTGGGAATGTTCTCGCATCGAACCAGGGCGGGCTGTTGGTGCCTTCGGGCGACTGTTTTCGATCGATTTTCGACCGAAACAAAGTATGAAAAGGATGACTTATGTCAATCAATAAAATTCGTATCCGTCTCGAAGCTTATGACCATATCGCACTCGATGCATCCGCACGCGAGATTGTCGATCATGCCAAGCGCACCAACGCCAAGGTTTCTGGACCTGTGCCATTGCCGACCCGAATCGAACGCTATACCGTGCTTCGTGGCCCGTTTGTGGACAAGAAATCACGCGAGCAGTTCGAGATCCGCACGCACAAAAGGATTATTGATATCCACGAGCCCAACAGCCGAACCGTCGAAGCACTCAACCGCTTGGTCGTTCCCGCCGGCGTGTTCGTCAAGATCAAGGCATAATCTATTGGCTACTTCGCAGGCTCGCCCGTTTGGGTGAGCCTGAGTTTGTATATACGCATTTAGACAGTAAAAACGAGACTTCCTCTACCAAACAGGTATGAAGCGGTTCCCGCCCGAAGCGGGGATGAAGGAATGAAGACATGACAGCTCCAAGTAAATCAGCCCACTTGCTGGGACAAAAAATCGGTATGACTCGCGTCTATGACGACAAGGGTATTTCAAGCCCTGTTACCGTCATCAAGATCGATCCGAACACCGTCACCCAACTCCGCACCATGGAGACCGATGGCTACAGCGCGGTTCAGATCGGTGCTGGCGATATCAAGGCTCGCAACTCGACCATGCCAATGATTGGTCATGATGCCAAAGCCGGCGCTGCTCCAAGGCGTAAGCATGCCGAGTTCCGTCTCGAAGACGGTGCAGAATCAGGCTGGGAGCTCGGTCAAGTGCTGACCGTCGGCGTATTTGATGATATCAAGTATGTCGATGTGATCGGTACGAGTAAGGGTAAAGGCTTCGCTGGTGGTATGAAGCGGTGGGGCTTTAAGGGTCAGCTCGCTTCTCACGGTGTTGAGCGCAAGCATCGTTCACCGGGTTCAATCGGTGGTCACGGCAACAACGCAGGTAAATCCGGTCGCATCAAGAAGGGCAAGAAAATGGCTGGTCGCCTTGGTGGCAAGCAGATCACCGCCCGTTCACTCGATGTGATCCGTGTAGATGTTGAAAATGGAATTCTTCTTGTCAAGGGACCAGTCCCTGGGCATTACAACGCTTGGGTCGAAGTTCGCCCAGCAACCCGACTTTATCGTCCAAAGGCTGCAAAAGTTGCCAATGGTTGATCAAATAAGTTGATCTTTGTATTTGGGCGGTCAATAATCCCCGCTCAAAGACGAGTAGGTCGTTTAGGTGAAAACCAGTAACGAAACCGCACGTATGAATTTAGTCATTGTCCCCAGAGGAATCTGGGAGAGCAATGCCGAGTCAAACTTGTGTCTCTGAACATCGTTCGATCTGCAAAGATAGAATGGTGGCCGAAAGGCGATATTCAAGACCGGGTGCGGCGTATTGGGCCGGCAGCCTGTTAAGCGCGTGCTTAACGAAATGGTGCCGGGTGGTCCGACAGGCGTTCGACGAGGTATAGACCGATGGATGTCCCCGTTTATTCAATGAGTGGTAAAGCTGTAGGCAATATGTCTGTAGACGAAATCGCACTCGGCGAAACAATTAATGCAGACTTGCTCAAGCAAGCGTTCGTGATGTATCATGCGAACCTTCGCCAGGGCTCTGCTCGTACAAAGAACCGTGCTCTTCTTGCGTATTCACGCGCGAAGATCTATAAGCAGAAGGGCACAGGCCGTGCTCGTCATGGTGATAAGAAATCCAACACAATGCGTGGTGGTGGGCATGCCCATCAGAAAACGCGTACCCGTGAGGATTATCACCAGGATATGCCTAAGAAGATGCGTCGCAAGGCGAATCGCAACGCACTCCTTTGTAAGTTGCTCGATAATGAAGTTCGCGTGATCGACGGGTTGTCATTCGACACCGCTCGCACCAAGGACTTTGTTTCGTTCCTCGAAGCAATCAAGGTCGATCGTGCATCACTTGTTGCACTCTCCGGCGATCCTGAAAAGAGCAAGAATGCTCGTCTCAGTGCTCGCAATGTCGAGGGTGTCACCATTTGTCGTGCAGATCAGCTCAATACTTACGAGATGCTCAACAATCGCTTCTTGGTGATTGATAAGGCTGAGCTCGAAGCATGGCTTGCAGGTCCAAGCTCGCAAACAGGTAAAACTGGAGGTGCGAAGTGAATCTCGAACCACTCTACATTCTGCGTAAGCCGTTGCTCACCGAAAAGAGCACCCAGCAGATGGAAGAAAATAATGTGTACACCTTTGAGGTAGACCGGCATGCATCGAAAGATGTCATCAAGGCTGCGATCGAAAAGGCGTATGGTGTCAAGGTTGTGAAGGTGACGACGCAGGTACGCAAGGGTGGTTCACGCCGCTTTAAGTACGGGACTGTTGCTGAGCATAGCTGGAAGCGTGCTGCTGTAAAGGTAGCTGAAGGTCAATCAATCGAGCTCTTCTGAGCCGGTTCGTAAGAAAGGACTGCAGATATGGCTATTCGTATCTACAAACCAACAAGTGCGGGCCGCAGGAACGCTTCGGTCAACCTCAACGAAGAGGTGACGAAGAATGCTCCTGAAAAGAGCCTGCTTTCCCCGCGTCCCCGCAAGGGTGGACGTAACCATCAGGGTAAGATCACCGTTCGTGGTCGTGGTGGAGGTGCCAAGCGCATGTACCGCCAGATCGACTTCAAGCGTCGTGACCGTGATGGGATGGAAGGTACAGTCATCGGTATCGAATACGATCCGAACCGCACCTGCCACATCGCTTTGGTTCAATACGCAGACGGCGTAAAGCGTTACATTCTTGCTCCCATCGGTCTGACTGATGGCGACAAGGTAATGTCTTCAACCGACGAAGCAATCGAGCCAACCCCCGGTTCAACCATGCCATTGCGTTTCATCCCTTCGGGCATGAATGTGCATTGTGTGGAACTTCTTCCCGGTGCTGGTGGCAAGCTTTGCCGCTCGGCTGGTGCGTCTGCTCGCCTGACGAACAAGGAAGGCAAGTACGCCACATTGGTGATGCCTTCTGGCGAAACCCGTCGTGTACTTATTGATTGTCGTGCAACGATTGGGCAGGTCGGGAACACCGATCACCAGAACCGTCGTTTGGGCAAGGCTGGTATCAGTCGTCACTTGGGACGTCGTCCTAAGACTCGTGGTGTGGCGATGAGTCACCATGCTCACCCAATGGGTGGTGGTGATGGCCGCAGTAAGGGTGGACGCGCTCCTGTGAGTAAGTCTGGTACTTTCTCAAAGGGTGGCGGCACACGAAACCGCAAGAAGCCATCACAAGATTTGATCCTCCGTCGCCGCAAGAGTAAGCGGTACGGGCAACTGAAGTAAGACAAGGAGATACCCTATGGGACGCAGTCTTAAGAAGGGCCCGTATGTTGTTGAGAGCGTGTACCGCAAGGTCATGAAGCAGACAGAAGCGGGCGAGAACTCACCAATCAAGACCTGGGCACGCTCGTGCACCATTGTTCCTGAGTTTGTGGGTTTCACATTCCAGGTACACAACGGCAGAATATTTATTGACGTATTTGTGACAGAAGACATGGTCGGGCACAAGCTCGGAGAGTTTTCCATCACTCGTACCTTCCGTGGACATACAAACAAGAAGGAAGGCCTAAAGGTAGGACGCTGATTTTAATCAGTATCCTCGTTAGGGAAGGTATTACCCGTGCGATTACGAGCTACAGAACTCAAAACACGAGCAACCGAATCCGGCGTGAGCGTTGAACAGCTTGCCGAGGCCGTCACTCGTGATGGGCTGAGCGGCGACAAAGCTGTGTCAGCTGTGAATAACTGGATGGGTGGCAAGGGCTATCCAAAGTGCACCAAGAGTGATATCGAAGCGATGGCAACATCGGTTGGTTGTCTCTCAAAGGACATTGCCAAGTTTACTTCCGATGTACGGAATCATCGTGGCAGTGCAAAGAAGGCCAAACTTGTTGCGGACATGATCCGTGGTAAGAGCTTTGAAGATGCGAACAACATGCTCGCATTCTCGACCAAGCGTGCAGCGGTCAACATCCATAAAGCGCTCAAAGCAGCGGCTGCGGATGCTGAACAACTCGGTGCTGATCCAAGCAATGTGTTTGTATCAGAAGTAACGGTCGATCGTGGCCAGCACATCAAGCGTTTCCGTCCAAAGGATCGTGGTCGTGCTCATCCGATCCTCAAGCGTACAAGCCATATTTCATTGTCTGTTCAGGAGCGAAGCTAATGGGGCAGAAATCACATCCATTCGGATTCCGACTCGGTATCACCGAAACTCATCTCTCGCGTTGGTATGCACCAAAGGCGTTGTACGGCGAGCTGCTCGTTGAAGACGAGAAGATCCGTCAATACCTCGATAAGCGTCTCAACCGCACCCCGCCAAACGCGATGGTCTCCAATATTCATATTGAGCGTACCCGCGAAGAGCTCAAGATCATCGTGCGTACCGCACGACCCGGTCTTGTGATTGGCCCTAAGGGTGCTGAAGTTGATCGGATGACCGAAGAGCTCCAGTACATGACCGGTCGTAAGGTTTCGATCTCAATCATCGAAATCCGCGAACCAGATATGGACGCCCAGCTCGTAGCAGAAAATGTTGCTGAGCAACTCAAAAAGCGTATGGGTTTCCGTCGCTTGGTGAAGATGCGTTCAGAAGCAGTGATGCAAGCGGGTGCATTGGGAGTCAAGATCCAGATTTCGGGTCGTCTTGGTGGTGCAGAAATGTCCCGCAAGATGGATGTCCGTCTGGGTGCCTTGCCGCTCTCGACGCTCCAAGCAAACATTAACTATGGGTTCGCTGAAAGTCTCACGACTTATGGCATCCTTGGTGTCAAGGTCTGGATCTACAAGGGTCCATACACAAACGAAAAAGACGAAAACCAGTCCAACGCAGCAGGTGCTCAAGCACGAGCTCGTGGTCGTCGGTAAATGATTTAGTTTCGCTGATGGCGATCATCAGCGATGAAGGGATATGAGCTATGCCTCCATATAAGATTCCAAAGCGTGTAAAGCACCGTAAAGAGTTCCGTCGAGTGCGGGATCGCAAAGCGACCAAAGGCAACTATGTTGCGTTTGGTGAGTTCGGTCTTCAAGCCCTCGAGCCTTGCTGGCTCAAGAGCAACTGTATTGAAGCCGGTCGTGTGACTTGTCAGCACTTCCTCAAGCGTGAGGGCAAGCTGTTCATTCGGGTATTCCCGGACAAGCCGATTTCCAAGAAGCCACTCGAAACTCGCATGGGTAAGGGTAAGGCCGAAGTGGATTATTGGGCAGCACGCGTCAAGCCTGGCACAGTTCTGTTTGAGCTTGCCGGAGTGAGTGAAGCCCGCGCCCGTGGTGCGTTCTTCCGAGTAGCAATGAAGATGCCTGTACGCTGTCGAATGATCGGCCGCCGAGTAGAAGCTTAAGGAGGCAGTGATGACTGGATCAGAAGTACGAAAACTCAATGATGAAGAGATCACTGTTGAACTCGGCAACCTGCGTGGCAAGTTGTTGGCACTCAAGAACAAGAGTGTGAGTGAAAAGATTGAAGATACAAACCAGTTTGGCAATATGCGTAGAGATATCGCCAGATTGCTGACCGAGCAGACCGCACGGTCTGCGAGCTGATACACGATCGGCTGATCTTATAAGATCGGTCAGGAGAACACTATGAGCGATAACGAAACAAAGGGTAACAAGATTGCTGTAGTCGAGTCGGACTCACGGGAGAAATCTCGCAAGGTCGTCATCCATTACAAGACCAAGCACCCCAAGTACGGTAAGTATGTGAGCAAGCGAACAGTAATGCATGTTCATGATGAAAAAAATGAATCAAAAAATGGCGATATCGTTGAGATTACCCAGTGCCGACCGGTCTCTAAGACCAAGAGCTGGACAATCACACGCGTCGTTGAAAAACGGAGTCTTTGAGTTTTTAAAAGTCCGCTTTTAGAAAATCAACGACACCAATAGTAAGAACCTCACGGGTGATTTCACCCGAGTGTATAGAAGGCAGCGAAAGCTATGCTCCAACAAGAATCCAGATGTGAAGTAGCGGATAACTCCGGCGGCAAGATCGCTTATGTTATCCGTGTCTACGGCGGCTCGACCCGTCGAGGCGGTCTGACCCGCAAGCAGGCACATATCGGCGACAAAGTCATGGTCTCCATCAAAAAAGCCCTCCCAGGTTCAGATGTGAAGACCGGCGAGATGTACAAAGCAGTCGTCGTTCGCGTCGCACGCAATATCCGTCGTAAGGACGGGTCGTATGTCAAGTTTGATTCGTCCGCTGTGGTACTGATCAATGATGACGGCAATCCAAAGGGCACCCGCATCTTTGGCCCTGTCGCCCGTGAACTCCGCGAGAAGAAATATATGAAAATCGTCTCGCTCGCACCGGAGGTTGTATAATGCCTAAGCATGTAAGAAAAGGCGATCAAGTCATCGTCACATCCGGCGACCACAAAGGTGTCACCGGCGAAATCACAGAAGTAATCACCAAGTCTGGTCGGGTTATTGTCAAGGGTGTGAATCTTCGCACCAAGCACATCAAACCGACTCAGTTGAGCCCGCAGGGTGGCATCGTCCAGGTAGAAGCACCGCTTCATATCTCGAAGGTCAGCCCGGTTGTCGACGGCAAGCCAACGCGTGTGCGTTTCGAGACTGCCAAAGATGGCAGCAAGAGCCGTGTTGCGGTTCGAGGCGGAAAAGTGCTCGGCCAGGTCTCCGGACCCAAAGGCTAAAGCAAGAGCTAAGGCGAGTTGTAAAGAATGAAGGTTGTGTTCGGATGGAAACCGAGCACGGAAAACCAGCCCAATGGGAAACCAAACAGGCGTAGTTGAAAGACTCAATCATGGCGAAGAAAGTCAAATACGATCAAGCAACACTCGACGAGGCGATGAAGCCTTCGGTGTGTCGTCTGAAAGAAAAGTTCGATCAAGAGATCTGCCCAAAGCTCACCTCCGAGTTTGGTGTCAAGAACAAGATGGCGATGCCCAAGCTTGAGAAGATCACGATCAATATCAATGTCGGTCGATTCCTCGATGGCACCAAGGTCCCCGCGAATATCCGCGAGGCAGTGGTCCACACCTTGACAACGATCTCCGGGCAGAAGCCTCAGATGATCTTGGCCAAGAAGAGTGTTTCGAACTTTAAAGTTCGCGAAGGCTATGTGACATCATACAAAGTGACGCTTCGTCGCGATCGTATGTGGCACTTTGCTGATCGGTTCATGAACCTGACCACCCCTCGTATCAAGGACTTCCGCGGCGTGAGCGACAAATCGTTCGACCGCCAAGGAAGCTATTCGGTGGGATTGACCGAGCAGGGTGTATTCCCTGAGATCAACATGGCCGAGCAGAACTTCACCCACGGGATGAACATCAACTTCAGCTTCAGCAACTCGAACCCGGCGATGAGCCGATTCGTTCTTGCAGAAATGGGGATGCCGTTCAAGAAACCAGCGAAGCCCAAGAAGAAGAGTAGCTGATACTTTAGATTAAAACCTGATGCTCAAATGTGCGTATCAGGATGAAGGAATAGACCTATGGCAACCAAAGCTCAAGTCGCAAAGAGTAAAAGAACTCCCAAGTACTCATCACGCATCGTTCGTCGTTGCGAGTTGACCGGGCGTTCACGAGGCGTATATCGCAAGTTCCGTATCAGCCGAATCATGCTTCGGAAGTTGGCGCTTGAAGGCAAGATCCCCGGAATGCGTAAAGCAAGCTGGTAAGCCAGTCGGCAACCCAGCAAGACCCTCGCAGTACCGTACGAAAGAACATCAATCCATGATCGTCATGGAATGAACAGAATAGGACAAAGGGAACCACCTATGTCAATCAGTGATCCAGTCGCAGACATGCTTACAAGAATCCGCAACGCAACGCGGAATCGTTCCAAGAGCGTCGTCTGTCTCAACAACAAAGTATGCCAAGGTGTCGCCAAGGCTCTCTTGGTCGAAGGCTACATCAATGGCTTTGAAGTTGTCGATGACAACAAGCAGGGCACCATTCATGTTGATCTCAAGTACGGCCCACGCGGCGAAGTGCTTATTCATGAGATCACACGAATGAGCAAGCCAGGATGTCGTGTGTACCGTCAGGTAGACAACATCCCTCAGCCAATGCAGGGTTTGGGCATATCGATTGTCTCGACCAACAAAGGTGTGCTTTCAGATCGTCAATGCCGCGAAGAACGCGTTGGTGGCGAGCTGCTCTGTACCGTACTCTAAATGAGTCAATGAATGATTAACCGTGCACGAATGCACTCGAACGCTAGATTGGAATCCCTGGTTCATAAGAACCGGACGAGAAACACAATCTGAAAGGAACGCGAAATGTCGCGAATCGGTAAAAAAACAATCTCGGTCCCAGGCAATGTCAAGGTGAACTTGTCGGACAACAGCATCTCAGTCGAAGGTCCAAAGGGAACACTCTCTTATGACTTCCGTCCAGAAGTCGATGTGAGCTACGATGACTCTGCAAAGAGCATCTCTGTGAGCATGGATGCAGCATTGATCGCTAAAAAGCGTTCAAATGGTGCGTACTGGGGCACGACTCGCTCTTTGATCAATAACATGGTCGAAGGCGTTGCCAAGGGATACGAAAAGAAGCTTCAGGTCGTCGGTGTTGGTTGGACAGCAACCGTCAACGGCACAAATCTGGCACTCAAGGTTGGCTTTGCCAACACCATCATGATGCCTATTCCAACCGGATTGACCGTCACCGCTGAAAAGCAGATGATCGTCATCAATGGTGCTGATAAGCAAATGGTGGGGCACTTTGCTGCTTCCACGCGTGCCAAGCGTAAGCCTGAACCGTACAACGGCAAGGGTATCAAGTACCTCGAAGAGGTCATCCAGCGTAAGCAGGGTAAGGCGTTCGGCAAGTAAGCAGACTTGTGTAATACTGATTCAATGACGGATTCAACTCGTATGGCCGCTTGATGCGGAGCATAATGAGAGGTAATAAAGATGAACAAGAACAAACAAAAAGATGTTCGCAGAGCACGCCGACGGATTGGTATCCGCAAGCGTATCGCGGGTACACCAACCCGTCCTCGTTTGGCAATCTACCGTTCGCTCAACCACATGTACGCCCAGGTCATCGATGACATGGCGGGTACAACTTTGGTGAGTGCATCGAGCCGAGACAAGGATGCGAAGATTGATGGTACATCAGGCAATAGCAAATCAGCCGAATCAGTCGGTGCTTTGCTTGCCGAGCGGGCCAAAGCAGCCGGAGTCACTCATGTGGTCTTCGATCGCGGCGGATTTAAGTTCCACGGACGCATTAAGGCGTTTGCCGACGCAGCCCGCAAGGGTGGTCTTGACTTCTAAGACCCCAACTGAAAGAGATAGCAACCATGGCTGAAATGCTTGACGAAAGTAAAAACCTCGAATCCCATACCGTCGGTATCTACCGCACGGCTGCCACCGTCAAGGGTGGTCGACGCTTTAGCTTCGGCGCTCTTGTTGTGATCGGTGATCGCAAAGGCAAGATCGGTTTTGGCTACGCCAAATCGACTGAAGTCCCAGCTGCGATCGAAAAGGCACAGAAGGCAGCGAAGCGCAAGCTCACGTCTGTCCCGATGGCGGGCACAACACTCCCTCACGAAATCGAGGGGCGGGCATGTGCAAGCCGCGTGAAGTTGTTGCCTGCATCACCGGGTACCGGTGTTGTTGCTGGCGGCACCGTTCGTGCGGTCCTCGAAATGGCTGGCGTCACCGATTGCCTCACCAAGTGCACCGGCTCGACGAACAAACTCAACACAGTCAAGGCTGTGATTGATGGTCTCAGTCGTCTCCGCACACGCGAACAAATCGCTGAACTTCGTGGCGTTGAAATCACCACGACCGACATCGAAGAACGCATCAAGCGAGGCAACAAGTTCATGCCAACACTTACTGAAGGTGCCGAGAAAATGGCAGCTCCAGTGAACACCATCGGCCAAGATCGTGGTCGTGGCGGGCGTGGCGGCAACCGTGGTGGTGGTGGTGGTGGTGGACGCGGCGGGCGTGGCGGCAATGACCGCGGCGGACGCGGTGGGCCACAGGGCGCACCAGCAGCCCCTGCTGGCGATGCGGCACCT
>MAAC01002486.1_pt1 | contig 14782 bp, 20 predicted proteins | sample 1115981 | NCBI WGS metagenome assembly MAAC01 (sample SAMN04961126, study PRJNA320927) | seawater metagenome | isolation source: sample BD02T64 sea water enriched with oil for 64 days | place: USA:Gulf of Mexico | collected 2013-07-27 | reverse complement strand
CACTTGGGCGGCGAAACAAAACTATTGCAACGAAATCTTTCATATTATTTTTTAAAGCTTAAATATAGCGTAATTTTTGATGTAGTTGCTCAATAGCAATTAATTATACACGGTGTTGGCTACAGTTTTTACAGATTTATAGATGAATATTCCGAATATCAGATAAGTGCTAAATCCAATGAAACCTTTAATAATTGTTAAATAAGGATTAGCTATTATAAAACTAGACATTTTATTAAAGGATTCAATATAGTTATCGTAAAAGAAACTTTCTCCATAAAAGGTGAACAAAATCACAATAATTTGTGAAACTATAAACAGAGTGATAGTTTTACGCAACAACTTCTTTGTTTCATTTTCCGAATCCGTTATTCGTTTTTCTAACCGCTTGAATAGAAAAAAACCAACAATTGAAAAGATTATAATACCAATAATATCACCAATCCAAAAATTCAAGAAAGGATCTACATTAAAAACAGTTAAAACATTTTCAAAAATGTCACCAATTAAGTATGAAAAAGAAGACAATGCAAAGAATCCAAAGGCTCCAATTCCTAAATAATAAATCGATTTTGTGTTTATTTGTTCGTTCAAGTTCGAGTGAGTTTAAATTGTTGCCAACGTGTTTGTGTATGATTTGTTTGCGTTGATTAAACGACTAATTTAGTAAATACAAACTGAATAGAAAATCCGCGAGGATTTTCGTAAGTAGAGTAGAACTAGCAATTAATTATACACGGTGTTGTACTTTCGTTATTTATTTTTTCAATTCTTTTGGTAACATAAATTGCAAGCTTTTAAATTAAAATCTTCCAAAAATATCTCATCAAATGCTTTTTTCTTATAATTATATGTCCATTTGAAGTATTCAGATAATAGGTTAAATGCATCTCGTTTTAGTTCACGATGTTTATTCCAAAATTCTTTAAGCCTTTTAAACCCATAATTATCTATAAATTCTTCACTAACATTTTTCAAATATCCTTTTTCTATTCCTTCTTTTATATAATTCGAAATATCTAAATTATCTCGATTTACTAAAAAATCATATTTTGAGAGATTTAGCATTGATTTACTATTACAAATGAAATCTCGTTTTTTTAATAATTCCGCAATTTTTATTATAAACTCATTATGGTCAAATGATATTTCAGTACTTACTTTTCCTTGAGATTTTTTTTCAATGTACCAATGAAATTGGTTTTTATCTGATTGACTAATTAATATTGGTTCAATATCAAATTTTTCAGGAAATGTTTTATTAAAATCATTAGTCAATATTTTGTCATTTATTTCTCCTGCTTCATAACGATAAACTGTATAATTATTTTTCTCAAACCAATATCTTATTTCTTCAACAATTTTTTGGTGTTTTTTAGGATTTTTTTTAGCTAATTGAACAACAGTTTCAGGCATATAGAAGTTTTTGAAACCTCTATTCAATGCTTGACACTTATTGTCTTTATGATATTTTATATTTCCTTTTATTTCAAGGATATATGCACTATCATCTTTTCTTTCGGGAACATCTTTATGTGTTAAAACGTAAGCTTTATCCCCACTTAAAACAACTTTTTCCGCAAACAATTTTTTTAAATCAAGTTGATTAAACAAATAATATAAATAATCATTGTCATAAATATTCGTTTTGAAAAATTGTTGGTCAATTCTTTCAAGATTTTCTATTTCAATTCTTTCAATAAGTTGGCGATAAGAATAATGTGTTAAAAATGCCATAGTTTTTTTAAATTATGTAATATTTATATAGACTTGACTAATGAAGTATTTGTGTATGAGTTGTTGCGTGTTTAAGCGACTAATTTAGTAAATACAAAACCAACTAGAAAATCCGCAAGGATTTTCGTAAGTAGAGTAGAACTAGCAATTAATTATACACGGTGTTGCCCATAGTTATTTTTATTGGAATATTTTTTTCGTTCGTTTTCATAAACTCCAATAAGTGTTTTTTTAAATCAAGATCATTTTCCATTGATTTATAGACTGATTCCCTAATTATTGGTAAATGTTCTTTTTGTTCTAATGTACTTACTTTTGAAAGAGCTTTATTTATATATTCACTTTGCTTAGACATAAATTTAGGTTCAGGCTTGTCAAATTGCATTATCCTTTCAAAAATAGCATCAAAAACTATAGATTCAAGTAACGTATAATCTTTGTCTTTGTTAATTTTATTCACACCGTTTATTCCAATACAAACTCTTGTCCCATACTTTTCTCCTTGTTTTTCAACTAAAAAGAATTTTGAAGCTATATTCATTAATTCTGTGATTGAATAAGTCTTTTTAATATTTTCGCCAGGAAGTATTAGCATTCTGAAATTATTAGAGAAAGATTCTGAAGAGATTTCTTTATTAAATATTTTTTTTGCTTTTAAAGTATCTGGAAGGATTTTATTAAGTGATTTAACATCGATTTTATTAGTAATTAAATAGTCGAATCTTCTTAAATACTTCTTTATTATTTTACTTAAACTGTCATTTTTTTCAATGAAATAAGGAGTAGAATATTCAATTATTTTTCCTTCATATTCTACTTTTCCAAATTTTAAATTGATGTAATTTTCAATTTTTAAAGTATTTTTTTTTTCGTTAGTGCAGTTTATTAATAGAAATAACATTGATAATATTAAAATTCTTTTCATTTTTAGCGTTTTTTTTTAATTATGGGCAACGTGTTTGTGCATGATTTTCTTGCGTGAATTTAGCGAATAAATAGTTAATAATTACAAGCCTTGAAGTCCGCGAGGTTTTTCCGAAGGAAAAACTTTTTAAGCAATTAATTATGCACGGTGTTGTGCAACGTTTTTTTCATTCTTTCAATTCTCTTTTCGGCTTCCTTATTCGTAATTCCATTTTCCCAGTCAAAAATTAAATTATGTTCGTTTTGGTGAGGAATTATTTCAGGTCTCATTTCGTTAGTTCTAGTATTCACATTAACCTGGATTCCTAATGTACTTTCTTCATAATCTTGAATTTCGTTACAAATCATTCCGAAATACGTTTTTCCACCAATGCTATTTTTAAATTCAGATTGATATTCGTTAAAGCTTTTTTCGCTTAAAGAAACCCAAATTCCATAATCCAAATCTTCGCAAGCATCATTGATTTTAATTGTCAAAGTGGTTCTTATAAATCTGTCAGTTTGATCTTCATGTGATATTAAGCAAAAATCATTTGAAATTTTCGAAATTTCTTCTTTGTCTTTTTCGTTCAGAGTTTCATAATAGAATGGAGTTGAAAATCCAAGAGCAGGTAATTCACTGTGAATTTCTCCACAAGCAGAACATTTAATTTCGGCAAACTTTTGTTTTTTCTTAAATATGTCAAAAATCCCCATATTTCTAATTCAGAACGATTCGTTTTTAATGTTGTACAACGTGTTTGTGTATGAGTTGTTGCGTTGATTAAGCGACTAATTTAGTAAATACAAACTGAATAGAAAATCCGCGAGGATTTTCGTAAGTAGAGTAGAACTAGCAATTAATTATACACGGTGTTACCATACGTTTTTTATTCAGTTAATAATTCTTTCCATTTTCCAGATTCCGCAAACTCTTTTACAACTCGATTTCGTTCTGTTAATAATTCAGTCATATACTTTTTAAGAAATATTTTATCTGCAAATTTCCCTAAAAAGCCTAATGGTGATTTATAATTAAAAATATCGGTCATTAAAGTTTCGCCATTCAATTCTGCAAAGTGATGTTCGTGTTTAAACTCCTTAAAAGCTCCTTTTTGCATTTCGTCAACAAAGTAATTCGGTTTATCAAATTCCGTGATTTTTGAAGTAAGATTTTGATATACTCCAAAATGTTTTGCTCTCCAAGTCACACTTTCATTTATTCCAATTAATCCACTAGTTTTTCCAGCTATTGCTTCTTCATTTGTCTGTTCAGTCGATATTTTATGTAAGTCAATACTTCTCGAAAGATCAAAAACAATATTCTTATTGGCTTTTATTTTAGTTTTAATTTCTATTCTTGGCATTTGATTAAGTAAAAGATTCTGTTGGTAGATTCAAACATATAATTGCTAAAATAATATGAATACCAATTATATAGAATATCCTTTTGGGCTTTTTGTTTAAGATTAGGGCGTAAGCTGGAATTTGAATAATGGCAATTATAATAGCAAAAGTTCCAATTCCATTTTTTGAAAGAATTGAAATTATCATTGTTATCGGATAAACAACTTTGGCAGGTATATATGTTCCGTGTCCGCCGCCCATTGAGATTACAACAATCATAAGTAAAATAATAGTTATAAAAGATGTAATTCCTATTTTCATTAATGTATGGTAACGGGTTGTGTATAATTTGTTGCGGAAAATCAGCATTGATTTTCCGCCGTGTAACAAATGTAATTAATTCAAGTGAATTTCCGTTGAGGAAATTCCGTAGCAATTAATTATACACGTTGTTAGGTTTTAGTGCTTTTGTTTTTAGTCAGTTATTTTTTCCATTTCGATTCCGAATTTGTGCTGAAATTGCACTTAAAAATATTCAGTTCCGATGTTGTGCTCAATTCCACTATTGAGAGGAATTTAGCGATATTTTATTCCTTTTTATTACAAGAAATCCATTAAGTGTTAAGGTTTTCATTACTTATAAATTCTTTCAAAATTGGTTTTGCTTTTTCAATATCACATTTTCTTATTTTCAGACGAATTGTACTCGGAGTTCCTCCATAAAAACCTGCTAAATTCCCTGAATTAAAATCATCTTGAATTATTCCAAAAATTCCAATTGTTTCTAAATGGCTTTTAAGACCAATTATAGCGATTTCATTTCCAGAATAAAAATCAATAAATTCATTTTTCATATCTCTTTTTTTAAAATTATTATAATTTTTATAAATTCAATTTTAACGTGTTTGTGTATGATTTGTTGTGGTTTGAATAGTTTTGTGCCCTTTGCTGTGCCGAGCTCTATTCAAAGAGATTGGCGGCACTTGGACGGCGAAACAAAACTATTGCAACGTAATCTTTCATATTAATTTTTGAAGCTTAAATATAGCTTTATTTTTGATGCTATTTCTCAATAGCAATTAATTATACACGGTGTTACCTGCTGGCTTTTGTTTTTTCAAATTCAATTTTTAATTCCGTTTTATGTTTTTCAACTTCTTTTGATGAATATGAACAACAAAATCCATCTTGTATTTTCCAAGTTCTAAATTTATAATTCTGACCATTAGATTCAAATTCCGATTCTGTCATTCGAATAAAACCTTTTTCGGTTTTGTCAGAGTTTAAAAATATTCCAGAATCCATTTTCATATCGGTTTCACGTAGATTTTCGTTAAAATCAGATGATGTCAATAAAATTCCACTTTTTGGGATTTCAATTTTTTTATTCCAAGTAGTTGCTGAAATGGATAAATCTTTCGAGTTTTTGACTCCGTAAATTATTGTTACATACTCTCTGTTAAAGTCAGATGGTATAATTAATGTTTTAGTTCTTGAAAACTTATAGTTGTATATGAAAATTGTTATTAAAGTAATTATTAATTCCGTTAAGAAGATTCTCTTGTATTTTTTTAGAAACTTTTTTAGTCCTAAATCAACAATTAATATTATTAAAGCAAAAATAAAAATGGCAATTGCGGCAACTCCACCCCAACCAGTTCCATCAGTTATGAAACCATCAGTTATGAAACCATAAATAGACCAAACAATTAGTAAAATTCCTAATATTAAAAAAGGTGATATTTTCTTTAGCGTTTTGTTCATTCTGCTTGCAGGTAACGTGTTTGTGTATGATTTGGTTGCGGTTTGAATAGTTTTGTGCCTTTTGTTGTGCCGAGCTCTATTCATAGAGATTGGCGGCACTTGGACGGCGAAACAAAACTATTGCAACGAAATCTTTCATATTATTTTTTAAAGCTTAAATATAGCGTAATTTTTGTTCTAGTTGCTCAATAGCAATTAATTATACACGTTGTTGGTTATAGTTATTCTTCAGCATATTTATAATTAATAATTCTGTATACAAATCGATCTTTTTTACCGACTTGAGTAAAATACTTTTTATCTTTAGTTAGATTAAAAACATAAGATTTATTTTCAGTTTTTGATACTAAAAATTCCTTACCTCGTTCTTTTACAACTTCATTTATTTCAAAAGTTTCAAAGGTTTTTTTCTCCTCATCGTAAAACATTACTTTTTTTGAATATACTAAAATGGTTCCTAAAGTTTTAGTCTTTCCTTTTTCAATCCACTTCCCTTTTTCAAGTTCTCCTACAGATTTTGAGATTTCGTCATATCTTAAAAGAAGTTTTTTTTCCTGACTAAAAATATTTATTGTGGTTAAAGTCAAAAGGAAAAATATTAAACTTAATTTTTTCATTTTTTTAATTATTACCAACGTGTTTGTGTATGATTTAGGCGGTTAAAAGTGCGATGTTCTTTCCGCCGTTGCGGAAAGATAATTAATTCGCGTGAATTTCCGAAAGGGAATTCCGCAAGCAATTAATTATACACGGTGTTGTGGCTAGTTATTTTTCTTCCTTTTTTTCGCTTTTCTTAATTCCTTTTCCTTTTTTCGCTTTTCTTTTTTTTGTCTAGACTTTCGTTCTCTTTCCGTTTCAATTATAAAATTTATAGGTAAAGTGAATTTCATTTCTTTCATTCCATTCTTGAATTTTTTTGGATCAAGTTTAGGAATTGATTTAACAACTCTTATTGCTTCTTCTTCAAATAATCTATGAGGCCCTCGTGCTTTTACATCTTTTATTTCACCATTTTCATTAACCCTAAATATTGCAAAGACTTTAATGACATCTCCACCTTTATAATTAAGCTTTTTCGCAATGCTGTCAATTCTTTCAATGTTAATGTTTTTTAGCGCGTTTGAGATGGTTTTTTCATTTTGCCCTAATATTTTGAACTGTATTAATAGAATAAGGCAAATGGTTATTATTCTTTTCATGTTTTAATTTATTGAGGTTTTCTTTTAATTAGCTACAACGTGTTTGTGTATGATTTAGGCGGTTAAAAGTGCGATTCACTTTCCGCCGTTGCGGAAAGATAATTAATTCGCGTGAATTTCCGAAAGGGAATTCCGCAAGCAATTAATTATACACGGTGTTAGGCACTGGCTATTTTATTTTTTTATGAATAATTTTTTTATTTCTTTATCAGGTATTCCTTCAGTCGTTTTAATTATAATTCCATTTTCGTCAATTAAAAAACTAGTTGGTAATGTTTGAACTGCATAATTAATTTTCATTGGACTATGATCCAATAAAAAATCTGAAATAAATACATAATTTGACTTGAATCTTTTCGCTTGAATTTTTAAATCTGATAAATCTGTAGATGGTTCAAACACAATAAATTCAAGATTACTATTTCGGGTATTATTATATAACTCTTCTAATCGTTTTCTACCTTCAGCTCTAATACATTTTAAACCACCATAGATAAGCAATATGTTTTTTCTTTTAATTAAATTTGATAATAATAAGTTTTCTCCTTCTAAATTGACAACTTTAAAATCATAAAACTTAGAGCCTTTAGTGACTTGTTTAGATTCAATAAAAGATTTAATGCTTTTTCCGTATTTAGAATCTCTTAATGCTTTCTGAATGCCATTATAAGTTTTTAATAAGACGCTTTTGTCTATTTCGTTTCTTAACATATAGATTCGCTTAAAGCCACTTTTTGTGTTTGCGTATTTGATTGCTGTTTCTATATTTTGTTTATCGGAATTCTCTATTAGTATTTTGTATAGTTGTCTTATACTGTCTTTATTAGTAGATTTTAATTTGTCAATTTTTGATGTTCTTGCATCGTAGTCTTTCCATATTTTATCATCAGCTTTAAGATAATTTGATTCTGTTATTTTCATTTCTTTACTTTTCTTTTTACACGATGTAATAAAAAGAAAGAAAGTCAATACAATGATTATGTTAAAACTAATTTTCATAGGTGTCTTTTTTGATGCTTGTGCCTAACGGTTTTGTGTAAGATTTGTTGCGGTTTGAATAGTTTTGTGCCCTTTGTTGTGCCGAGCTCTATTCATAGAGATTGGCGGCACTTGGGCGGCGAAACAAAACTATTGCAACGGAATCTTTCATATTAATTTTTAAAGCTTAAATATAGCATTAATTTTGATGCAGTTGCTCAATAGCAATTAATTTTACACGTTGTTGGCCGCAGTTTTATATTCTTTATAAGCTAATTCAAATTTCGAATCATTCAAAAAATCAAGATTCATTTTTTCATTCAATTCAAGCTTATTTGTTTCTTTATTTAGTTTGTTTATTTCCAATAATGTTTTCTCAATTCTGTCAAAAAAAGGAACTTCTTCATTCATTATTTTCTTTTTGATTTTTTCAGAAATTTCAGTCAGTTTAATTTTTTCTTCATTAATTTCAATAAGCTTTTTATTTGCTAATTTTTCAACTCCTTTTCGAATTTCATCTGGATTTAAAATTGAATGATTTAAGGCATCTCCATAAGCAATGATATTTACTAAATTAATTTTTTTAAAATTCAAATCATAAGCAAATAAAGTATTAAATACCCAAGAGTCACTAAATTCAAAATATTCGATATTTCTTTTCATTTCGTAATTGCTGCCAACGTGTTTGTGCATGATTTGTTTGCGTGAATTTAGCGAATAAAAGCTTAATAATTACAAGCCTTTGAAGTCCGCGAGGTTTTTCCGAAGGAAAAACTTATTAAGCGATTAATTATGCACGGTGTTGGCTACTTTGCTTTTATTTATTAAATTATCCAACCGGAGAATGATTTATTCAGTTTCCATTTTCCGTTTATTTTTTTTATTTCAATATTTTCTCCCCAACCACAACCATCTAAACAGATAAAACTAAAAGACAAATATCCTTTTGTAAACCGTTTATTGAAAATCACTCTTGATATATTTAAATATCCAAAATCATTTTCCTTAGTGTGATCTTTACCAAAATCATTTTTCTCTATTAATTCAATTTTTAATTTTTCGTTTGTAAAATTATAATTTAAAGTTCTTGCTTTTATTTTTCCTTTTTTTAAAACGGAAAAGAGGAAGTTTTCAATTTTATAATCTGCTAAATTTTCCTCAAATGCTTTTTTGTTTTTTTCGATTCTTTCTTTTGTATATTCAACTCCATTAGAACTAATATCGTAACCAGTTGGTTTAATTATTTCATTTGTATTAGTATCTAATTTTGAAACAATATAAAGTTTAAGTTTTTTGTTTTTCCACTCATTCAAGTTTTCCATTTTCTCAAATTGTGTTATTTCAAGGATTATATCGTTAATAGCTTTATTTTCAGTTTTGATATATTTATCACTGTCATAATTTTGACAGCTTAAAAAAGAAAACATTATTAATAATATAGTTATGAATTTATTCACTCTTATTGAATTCAGGTTGCATTGTTGCCAACGTGTTTGTATATGGTTTGTTGCGTGGTTTAGCACGTAATTTAGCAAATAAAAACCAAATAGAAAATCCGCGAGGATTTTCGTAAGTAGGCGATTACCAAGCAATAAATTATATACGGTGTTGTAGTGCGTTTTTATTCAGCTTCTTTATGGTAATCAACCAAATACCTTTTTATTTCTTCAGATTTCAAGGTTGTTTCAGGGAAATATAATGTTTTAATTTGAAAAACATAAGTCTCTTTTCCAATGTTTACAAAATCGTTTTTTACTTTTTCTAATATTGAAAGTTCAAATTTTCCTTTGACTGTAAATTCATCTTCAAAAGAATAGATTTTAAAAGATGGCTCTTTTCGGTCAATGTCGATTTCCAAAAATGTTCCCTTAATTTCCTCTACGTCTTCAATAACATCTAAAGTTTCATCGATGATTTTTTTTGCAATTTCTGCTCTCTCTTTATTAAGAGTGTTTGTTTTTATATCTTTTGTTACAGGGTTTGCATACGCAGTATGTAAGTCTGCATTATTATCAATAATTGCTTTAATTATTGTAATGTAGTGTTTTAGATAATTATCATTTTTTGTTTTGTACAAAACTGTTTCAAAATCTTCTTTACTTTGAGCATTAAGTAGTAATATCAAATTCTCAATTACTGTAGTTTCTTTTTGAAAGAATAGGTCGTGACTATAATTTAGTTCTATTGTAATTCCAAACGATGCTTGTCTTAAGTTTGAAAAAGCTAAATACTTATCAGCATTTCTATTATCAAACTCTAACATGTTTTTAATTATTTCAATAATTGGTGTGAAAACTTTATATAAAGCATATGGCTTAATATTGTTTATAAGGTTTTGACTTTGAAGATAAAAGTCAAAGACGATTTTTTGTTTTCTTTCTGAAAAGTCAAGTAATTCATTTTCTTTTAAAACTACTTCACTTTTGGGCTTTTCGTAATTAACAACATAATTTTTTGGAATAATTTCAGCTTCAGTAATAAAAGAAACTGGTACTAAAAATGAATCTAACGCTTGTCCAGTATTATGAGAAAATTCCGCAATATATATAAACTCGTTTTCTGGTTTTTCAAATGCTGAATTCAGAGAAATCTCATTAGTTAATACTTCATTAAGACGTTCTTGACTAATTTGAATATATGCTCTTTGTTCTTTTTCAAAATCACTAAAAGTCAAATAACTCAAAAAATTATTACCAATAAGATCTTTCTCCAATAATAGAATAGGTTCTATTTCGAAATCAAATGCACTAATAACCCTCAATTTCAAAGGGAAACTCGGAAGACGATATTTAGAATTAATGTGCATCTATTAGTTTAGTATTTAAACACTCAAATGTATCATAATTTTTCGATTCAAATAGCCAAGTACTAAAATGTCCGCTTTTCGGATTGAAGTCATTTTTTCCATCTGATGTTGATATTTCCACTTTGGCTATATGAGTTCCTATGTTTTTTCCTCTTTTAAGAGCTCCTTTCCAAGCTTTAATTGCATTATTTTCTGAATCGAATGATGATATTGCATAAGCTTCACAAAGTGTTTTATATCTTTCATTTTCGGGATGCAAATAAACGTATGGAAGAAAATCTTCTTCATTTGGTTTTTCACTTTTAAGAATACGATATGCTTCAAAATCAAGCTCTATTGCTGATGAAGGCGGGCAATTAATTGGTAATTTTTCTTTCCACATAGTTTTTTTTTAAATGCACTACAACGTGTTTGTGCATGATTTGTTTGCGTGAATTTAGCGAAAAAAGACTTAACAATTACAAGCCTTTGAAGTGCGCGAGGTTTTTCCGAAGGAAAAACTTGTTAAGCAATTAATTATGCACGGTGTTGGCAATTGGCTCTTTATTTTAAATTCAATGAGTTTAGTTTTTCTAAATACTCTTTATTTATTTTTTCCTCAATTTTTAATAATACTGCTTCGTATTTATAATCGATATTTGAATTGATTGCTGTTGCAACTATTCGGAATTTATTTTTAGATATTTTCGTATAATTATTTAACCAAATTATTGAGTCAATTCCTTTTTTGTTTTTTTCAATTCCACTAAGTAAATATGTAGAATCAGTTTTGTAGTCAATTCGCGCAATCAATTCACTACTGTTTGGGTACTTTTCTATTTGATAGTTTCCTAAACGATATATTTTTCCGACAAGAGAATCTTTTTCATATAATTCAAAAACTCCATTTTTAATTCCGCCAATTTTTGAATTACATCCTAAGATTGTGGATAAAATCAAAACGCAAATAATTTTTCTCATAGTATTTTTCCTGCTTGTTGCCAACGTGTTTGTGCATGATTTGCTTGCGTGAATTTAGCGAATAATTAATTAGTAATTACAAGCCTTTGAAGTCCACGAGGTTTTTCCGAAGGAAAAACTTATTAAGCAATTAATTATGCACGGTGTTGTACACTGTTTACTTGTATTCATTTAATATATTTTCAATTGTTTTATCTTTTCTCGCAATTATTTTGGTTGTTTTTGATGTTAATATTAAAACACCATTATCAATTTCATATTTAAAAGCATTTCCATAAATTTTCATTTGCATTTCAAATTGATTAGTTTTTATAGGGTTTTTGTTAGTGAACTCAATACTTTTTGCAATCGCTTCATCTTTTGTCATACCAAGTTCGTTTCCGAAAAAATCTTTGTTTGAAATTTTTGAAATATCTTTTTTTCTATGAATATAATTATACTTCAATGAATCTAATTCAAATTCTACAGTATTGTTTTTTATTTCCCAATTAGCATAAATATCTTTAGAGTTTATTCCCGGTAATCTTATTTTTCCATTTTTTTGAAAAAATAATTTAGAGTTTGAATTGTACATATCGTTATACTTTTCCGATATAATTATCGAAGAGTTGTCAATAAATTCAATTTTTTGTTTTTTATGGTTTCCTTCAGTTATAACCCAAGTATGTCCAACAAGTTTTTCCTTTTTGTTTGAACAACTTAGAATGATTATTGAAGTAAGAAATATTATTAAATATCGATTCATTTTGAATTGTGTACAACGTGTTTGTGCATGATTTGTTTGCGTGAATTTAGCGAATAAATAGTTAACAATTACAAGCCTTTGATGTCCACGAGGTTTTTCCGAAGGAAAAACTTATTAAGCAATTAATTATGCACGGTGTTGTACGTAGTTTTTGTGTTTTAATTAATTTCTGTCTATAAGAATTTTTTCAAGTACATCAATTGGAATTAGGGTCTTAACAATTGGTTTCATTTTGTTAGAATAAGCAAAGAATTTCCAACCATTATCAGTGATAGCAATCATTTCAGAGATTTTAGAAAAAGTTATTTCCTTTTTTGATTCAGAGTAAGAGTAAGTTTCTCCAAAAATATTTTTTGCGTTTTGTTTTATTAGCTGAATAATCTTAACATCACTTGAGTCGTTGAATTTAATATGTGTCTTTCCGCCAAATTTTATTAAGGCATATTTTATTCTATTTCTTTCAATAACTTTTGATATAGAAATAATTTTTGAGTTTTTAACAAAATACTCATAATTTGTATTGTTATTTAACTCTGATAGACTTTTTATGAGCTCAGATTTTGGAACTATTTTTAAAAAACCGTCATAATAGTAATCAAACGCTTGTTAAAAGTTTCTTTCAAATCAATAGGTTTCTTTTGAGCATAAGCCCAATTAATAAAAAGGAGAAATATTAATGTCAATTTGTTCATATGAATTCTAATTACGTACAACGTGTTTGTGCATGATTTGCTTGCGTGAATTTAGCGAATAAATAGTTAATAATTACAAGCCTTTGAAGTCCACGAGGTTTTTCCGAAGGAAAAACTTATTAAGCAATTAATTATGCACGGTGTTGGGTGCAGTTTTTATTTTTCGGTTTGTTTGGTTAAAAAATAATTTTGTTTTTCTCCACTCATTCCTAAAGGGGAGATTTGATTATCCTTGATTCTCCATACTTCGTTATCTAGTACTCTGTTAGTTTCAAATTGAATTTCAAAATAATTGGTTCTTAGTCCAACAACATTATAAGTTGGAGATTTTAATCCTTTAGTGTCGTAGATATAGAAACTTTTCAAATCTTTAATAGTTAATTTAGATTCAATATATTGATTTTTCAAAGTTATAGTGTCATGATTTTTTGTAATAAGGTACAGCTGATAATTGATAGGATAACCTGTTTTATCTACAACTCTAAACCTGTGAGTATTCAGTTTTCCTTTTGACCTTTCCTTTACTAATATTTTATCTCTTTGCGGACTGCTGTCTAAAATCAAACTGTCTCCTTTTATTCTGTAATTCCCTTCCAGAGACATCTGTAAAAATTCAGTTCGATATTCATGTTTGAATTTAAAATCTTTGCCTAATTCAATTTTCTCATTGAAAAACTCTCCGTTATACTCATAAATTCCTTTTTTATTTTTTGCGAGAAATGAAAATGACAATAATAATATACTGATTAATGTAATTACAATTCTCTTCATTAATTTTCGTTTTTCTTTAATTGCACCCAACGTGTATGTGCATGATTTGTTTGCGTGAATTTAGCGAATAAATAATTAAAATATACGAGTCTTTGAAGTTCACGAGGTTTTTCCGAAGGAAAAACTTTTTAAGCAATTAATTATGCACGGTGTTGTACGTAGTTTTTATGTTAATTCAAGTATAAATTGTTCCAAAAAAGTGAAAAATTTAATTCGTTTCGTTCTTGTACATAAATGAGTTGACATAAATTCCTTTTTAGCTTTTTGGTCTTCAATTCCCCAGCCTACTTTATTCTTTTCTTTATATGAATAAACTAAGTATTTCTCATTCAAGTTAAAATAATTTCCGCAATCTGCTTCTCCACCAGTTGTGATTATTGTTATTCTTTTCGAAAAGTTAAAATCCTTTTTTCCTTTGTGGATGTGTTTGATTTCGAATATGAATTCGTACCGTTTGTAGTCGACAATCATGTCAGAATCAGTTATTTTTTCTTTGGTTATAATTTCATTTATTTTGACAACTTTTCCCGTAAAAATAAAGTCAGAAGTATTTTGCGCTTTTAAAATTCCAATTCTTGAACATGAACACGCAGATACTGTATTTATTGAAAAAGTTAAAAACAATATTGTAATTATATATTTCATTTTCGGCAATTTTTTGAAATTAAAAATCATAATGTATATACAAATATTTTGTTGATGTAACGGCTTTCCTAAAATTACGTACAACGTGTTTGTGTATGATTTGTTTGCGTTGATTGAGCAACTAATTTAGTAAATACAAACTGAATAGAAAATCCGCGAGGATTTTCGTAAGTAAACACAGACTAGCAATTAATTATACACGGTGTTGTACCCAGTAATTTCTATTCAAATTTTG
>MAAC01018088.1_pt1 | contig 14786 bp, 13 predicted proteins | sample 1115981 | NCBI WGS metagenome assembly MAAC01 (sample SAMN04961126, study PRJNA320927) | seawater metagenome | isolation source: sample BD02T64 sea water enriched with oil for 64 days | place: USA:Gulf of Mexico | collected 2013-07-27 | reverse complement strand
GTTGTTACTGTACCGTTGTCAAATCCACACCCTTCTTCATCACCGCTGCGATTAATTGGGGCCAATTCGTTCTCACAGAACTTTGCGCCTTCTTCAACAATTGCATCAATCAACTCGCGGTTAACATCGTCATCACCACGAAGTGCTGCATAACGTTCTTCTGAATTTAATACCTCATGCATTACAAACTGAATATCACGAATGGGAGCTTTGTACTCTGGCATAACTTTTACCCTCTCAACCCTAAACAGGGGAGTTTAATACGATTATCACAAGCACAATGGATTAGCGCTTGCCTTTAGGAATCTCATAAGTGCAACCATCGCTGACTGCACGCTGTCAACCAAAAAGAACCTCGTCCTCGGTACTTTAAATACTACATGATGTTTCAAACGATCGTTAGAATTTTGTGTGACCCGCCGGTTTCATACATTAAATGTACGTTATTCCCTTTAATTTCATTAACTAACCTAAACGGTCAAAACCACCGCTTAGGTAATTAGCCACCCCCACAGTTTCAAACAACCGTTTGAAACATGCAAGATCAACACACAAAACAGCCACACTTTGTAACAATAACTTACAAATAACACCTATTCAAAATTGTAGTCGGTTAACAAGGGAAAGATAGAAAAAAGAGTTCAAGCAATAACTGAGAGAATAACGACGAGAAAGACCTACTAAAACCTAATACTACAAATTTTATGCAATTAAGCTAATCAAACCACTCTTTCCGAAAGGGTTTTCCGCATCAATTAACCCAAGTTCGTTTAATTCCACCGCAATAGGTTTTGCGGATAACAAAATATCTTCAAGGCGGTCTTTTGCGGTGGTACGCTCCCCTTTAAATGCACCTCCTGCATCGGCCGTCTCTTCCTCACTGTCCGATGTATTACTATCATTAGACGGTTCTGTTGTGACTCGAACAACGGCATCCCTAGCACTCGCACTTTCGCTGAGTTCATCTTCACGACGCTCGTCATTCAACCGTTTCTGCACGTCTTCTTTATCATCTGTACTAGCCCTTTCACTTCGAGACTTTTGCGCTTCCAGCTCTCCCTCTCTCAGTTCAACCCTTAACTCCACTCTAGCATCAGACTCTAATTGCGACGCTTGAGATGCCACACGGCGATCTTGCACCGAAGGTGATGCTGGTGCCAATGCTGCAGCCCTTATCACCCTTGCTTTTTCAATCGTTGCTTGAGGATTCCCCGACACCTTGCCGGTACTAATACTCACCTCACCTGCAGTAGCGTAATTCACACCATCAGGGCCTCGCGTAAACTGCAAACTAGGGCTTCCGGCATAACGCCCTCCCACCGCTGCGTGGGCGGCTTCATGAACCCGCACTTCTTGATCTCGAGCCCTCAATTGACTTATAACCAGCTCATCTTCCCTTGCCTGTGCCTTGGTCTTCGCATCATCAGCGGGGGCATTTAATGAGTTAACGGCATCTCCTCTGTTTGAGGGCGTCTCTGCAACCTCACCTGAAGATGTGGCCTCCTTGGCATCGTCACTTCCCAAGGCAGCAGTTCGCAATGACAAGTAATTATTGCTAGCGCCATTTTGAGACTGCGCAGTATTAGCGACCTCTTTAACTGGCGGTATATCCGAGCGCACAGCGGCGCCTTCCCCGGGTATTTGTCTGCCAACCGGGGAATCAATAGCTGCATACGATTGTATTGCAGAATTGATCAGCATACGTTCACCACCTATACCTTAATATCAATCAAACTTCCGATGATCTTACTCTCGGTCTCAAGCACTTTCGCCGAAGCCTGTACCTGAATAGAGCCACGCAGCAAATCCACTGCCGATGATGCGACATCACTCGCCGACGCATCAGTTTCACTTAATCGTGCAATTTTATCGGCTGCACCACCCGCTATCGCAAACCCTTTGCTAATCCCCTCTAACCCTGAGCCTGATATGGAACCAATTGCCATACACACCTCTCGTAATACTAGAGCAACCTTAAGAATAATGGTTTTTACACCGTTACCACTAGTATAAGTATACGACAAGTGATGTATATACTATGGTCAGACCGTTCAGTTATTAAGCAATCCATCGTTATTCATAACATCATTAGGCAAAACCACTGACACAAAAGAGCGCCTCCTCTAAGAGCGAAGCAGCACCGTTAAGTCGAGATTTGACGAGCATTCTTCCGGGCCCTGACCTTCTCTATAAGGGAGACGGCCAATAAGCGGAGCATCCAACAAGCCTTTAAGGGTCTCTACATTTTCATCTGCATAGGCCATATCGGGGTCAACGTGATTTGCCACCCACCCAGCAAGAGGCAACCCATCCCGTTGAATAGCCTCTTGTGTTAGTAGCGCATGATTAATACACCCCAACCGCATACCCACTACCAAGATGACAGGCATTTTTAACGCAACTGCAAGATCCGCCAATGTTTCTCGCTCATTAAGAGGAACCCGCCACCCGCCAGCACCTTCAACTAACGTAACATCCGCTGGTGTCAGCAAAGCTCCTCGACAAATCCCTTCTAATCGAGAAACCGTAATACGCCGCCCTTCTTCTGCAGCAACCAAATGGGGTGCAGCGGCTCGCTCTAGTGCAACCGGGTTGATTTGCTCGTAGCTTAGTGACTCAGTCATCGCCGACTGCAACAACAACGCATCCTCATTCCTAAGGCCATCCGGTGTCTGCTCACACCCTGCCGCTATCGGCTTTAACGCTAACGTTCGATAATTTTCCTGCTTCAGTTGGTGCAACAACGCCACGGTAACAAACGTTTTACCCACATCAGTGCAAGTACCTGTGACAAAATATCGCTTCTTCATCGCTGTCATTTCTATCGCCACCTTACATTGCTGCCCTATCCTCTACCCTGCAAATGGCAAGATGTAGAAAATCTCAGAGTAATGATTTTTAACTTATTTTTTGATTAACCAACACGCCATAGATCACATTCCATGTCGCTGGCAACATGCCGTCATTGTCTCGATATTCATCATATGCACATACAAGGCGTTTTAAGGTGCTCTTTCCTGTTAGTTGCCTTGCCCTACCATCCGTAACATTATGTGCCCCCAGAGCTTTTAACTCATGGGTTAATTCTTGTAGTTTGCGATATCGCATTATTTCAATTTGCGATTGCAGCACCTCAATATGCAACGGTGAATGCTGTACATCAGCGGTCAGCTCATCCATCTTGCAAAACTGATTTACGTGAGTGTGCGTTGAATCCGCTTGCTGCCAACTTGCTTTAAGCTCATGCAAGGTATCTGCACCCGGCATAGAAAAAACAAAACGACCACCAGGAACCAGTACCCTAGCAATTTCTTGAAACAACACTTGTTTATCAGGACACCATTGAATAGCAAAATTACTGACAACAAGGTCAACCGAATTTTCCGTTAGGGGAATTGCTTCCGCATCAGCGCAAATATAGTGAATATTTTTTTTAGCCTTTTCATTTTGTGACACCCTGGTTTTTGCAACACATAACATGCCTTCCGCGATATCTAAGGCAATCATTAACTCAGATCCATTAACAAGCTGAGACGCCACATAACCTGTACCACACCCCAGGTCTAAAACTCTAGGAGCCTGCTCTTTCTGTCGACTCTCTTGCACAAAACCCAGCAGTACGTTACCCACTCGCTGCTGCAACCCCGCAACACTGTCATAGGATGTTGCTGCATCGCCAAAGGATTTTGCAATCGCATGTTTATCATGTGCAATATCATTACGCATATTAGGCAAAATGATGTTCCATTAAAAAATCATCTATTACAGTCAAAAAAGCTTCTTGATCGGAAATAAACGGCACATGACTAGCCCCTTTGATCACGGAAACTTTTGCATCTGGCTGAAGTTTTTTTAACTCCCGACCAATGCCAACAGGTACCAAGTTATCTTTTTCACCCAGCACATATAAAGTAGGCACCTGAACACCGGCCAAGCCATCAAGTAAATCCACACTCTTTAATACATCCAAACCACAACGCAATGCTTTGCTTGAAGGATGACCGTGAAAAAAAACAATCTCTTTTAAAAAACGAACATCTTCTTTTATGGTTGTAGAGTCTTTACATTGCAACGCCAAAAAGCGTATTAATGTACCTTCCCAATCCTCTAGCAGTAAAGCACGAAAACGTGATAACACATCGCCATTCAATGCCTGAGACCAATCATCATCGGCTATAAATTTTGGCGTTGTTGCCACCGTTATAAGGCCACTCACACGCTCAGGAAAACGAATAGATGCATTCAGTGCAATCATTCCACCCAATGACCACCCTAGCCAAATCGCATTTTCGGGGGCAACCGCCAACACTTGTTCCGTAAGATAATTCAGGTCATATTCCCCACCCGGTATTGGGCTTCGACCAAAGCCGGGCAAATCGATAACGGTTACCTGAAACTTTTCCAACAATGTCGGCATGATGTTATCCCATACCACGCCATGTAACCCCCAGCCATGAACAAGCACCATCTCTGGCGCAGAGTCACCCTCTGCCACTCCCGTGCATCGGTATATATCGTGATAAAGTGTTAATGCCATTGATTGATACTACCTATCTAGAATCTAATGAATATTCCAACTATAAATTAGAAAAACCGTCTAACAATTGGTCTATATTTTCTTCTGAATGACTTGCGCTTAACGTAACGCGTAATCGAGCCGTACCCTTAGGAACAGTAGGGGGGCGTATCGCTGTCACTAACAAACCTCGCTCCTGCAATTTTTGACTCATCGCCAATGCCTTTTCAGGCTCACCCACTAACACGGGTTGAATTGCTGTACTCGATGCCATTAAATCCAATCCCAATGATTGAGCACCACAGCGGAAACGTTGAATCAATTGCTGTAATTTATCCTGGCGCCAATCTTCATCAACAAGTAATTGCAAACTTTCCAGTGTCGCTGCGGCTATCGCCGGTGGTAATGCCGTGGTGTAAATATAGGTTCGAGCTTCCTGTATTAAAAATTCAATCAACTCATCACTACCGGCAACAAATGCACCTGCGGTACCTAGCGCTTTGCCAAGTGTTGCCATTAACACAGGCACATTGTCCTGCGTTAAACCGCTGGCACTTAACGCTCCGGCACCTTTATCACCCATCACACCAAAGCCATGGGCGTCATCAACCATAAGCATCGCGTCTTGCTGTTGGCATATTGAAGAAAGATCCGTTAAAGGGGCAATGTCACCGTCCATACTAAACACACTATCAGTTACAACCAGCTTAGTGTTTTCAGTTGCCTTCTCGTTATCAACGCTCAACTTACCGCGCAAATTTTCTATATCATTGTGCAAATATCGCTGGAATTTTGCTTTCGAAATCAAACCACCATCCAATAACGACGCGTGATTTAACTTATCTTCAAAAACCGTATCACCCGAATCGACCAGCGCATTAATCACCCCCACATTCGCCATGTATCCTGATGAAAATAATAATGCGCGGTCTCTTCCGACTTTTTCAGCAAGGGCATCTTCTAGCTGGTGATGCACCTTGCTATGCCCCAGCACAAGATGTGACGCACCACTTCCAACACCATATTGGTCAGCTGCTCGTTTAAACGCTGCGACAACACGAGGATGATTGGCTAAACCAAGGTAATCATTGCTGCAAAACGCCAAGTAATTCGCACCATCCACAGTCACCATTGGTTGCTGTGGAGATGACAAAACTCGCCTCGTACGGTACAAGCCTTGCTTCTTTTTAATGGCTAGTTTTTGCGATAAAACGGACATTCACAGCCTTTTAATGTATTACTTAGCTAATACAGCAGCATCGGTATAAAGGTGCTTTGTTGCTTCATCTTTAATGGCGGATCGCAATACAGCCTCATGTGTATCATCAGATGCTGCTTGGCCAATTTTTAACGGTGAAATACCTAAACGATCAAACAACTCCATATCTTTCGATGCTTTGTTATTATCAGCAGTTAATAATTTTTCACCGTAAAAAATAGAATTAGCCCCTGCTAAATAACACATAGACTGCATTTGATCATTCATGCTTTCACGACCAGCAGACAAACGCACAAACGATTTTGGCATAATAATTCGAGCGATTGCTATCGTGCGAATAAATTCAAATTCATCGACATCAGCAGCATTTTCTAATGGTGTACCTTCAACTTTTACCAACATATTGATAGGTACACTCTCAGGGTGCTCTGGTAAATTAGCTAACTGCTTCAACAGGCCAGCCCGGTCTTTTCGTGCCTCGCCTAAACCAAGAATCCCACCACAACACACTTTCATTCCTGCATCGCGTACATTCGACAGGGTATCCAGACGATCCTGATAAGTACGCGTCGTGATAATTGCGTTGTAATGCTCTGGAGATGTATCCAGGTTATGGTTGTAATAGTCCAACCCTGCTTCTGCCAATTCACCGGCTTGACCTTTATCCAACATACCTAACGTCATACATGTTTCGAGGCCAAGGGATTTCACCTGCTTAACCATCTCCAGCACGTAGGCCATATCTTTTTCTCTAGGGGATCGCCATGCAGCGCCCATACAGAAACGTGACGCGCCTTTTTCTTGAGCGGCTTTAGCTTCTTCCACAACCCGACCAATCGCCATTAACTTCTCTTTTTCCAGCCCTGTATTGTGATGACCGCTCTGAGAACAATATTTACAATCTTCTGGACACGCCCCTGTCTTAATACTCAATAACGTGCTGATCTGTACCGCATTAGGGTCATGGTACTGACGGTGCATCGTTTGTGCGCGGAACATTAAGTCACTAAAAGGCAGTTCAAATAATGCTTCTAATTCTTTTAAGCTCCAGTCATGGCGAATTTCTGAAGGGGGATTAATAGCCATTGGCTGATTCATAGCAACTCCGTTAAAGACAGGTAAAAGCGTTATTCTTCCACTTTCTCTTAATATGATTAGGTCTATATACAAGGCCTATTTTCAATGACTCATCAGCTCGTGAACGGTGAGTCGTGATATTGCGCCAATCATACGTGATAGACATCGCGTGTCAACCAAGCCAAAGCCACCCAGTTTACAACAGATCAAAATACAAACAAAAGAATCATTAGCTCATGCCAAAATGTATGCTCTGCCAACTAAAAAATGCTTATATTTCAAATATATGCCTGCACTGCCTAGAAGACTTACCTTGGAACAGGCAATTTTGTAACCAATGTGCATTACCACTGCCAACAACAAGTGATCAGCAGGATGTTTGTGGGCAATGCCTGAGCTCTCCCCCTTTTTTTAGCACCACAAGAACTGCATTTTGCTACCAATTCCCCATTGACCGCCTTATTGCAAACTTCAAAGATCAACAAAACCCACCCATGGGAAAAGCCCTAGGGCAACTACTCGCCCAATCACTGTCAAACGATAGCTCAATACAAAACAACCCTCCCGAACTAATCATCCCTGTTCCTTCTCACCGCAACAGTGTTAATCGGCGAGGCTATAATCCTGCACAACTCATCGCAAACACATTGTCTAAACAGCTTTCTATACCCTCTGTATCAAGCTTCATTTCCAAGCGCAACCAATCAGAACAACAAAAAAACCTCTCCGCTCCAGAGCGCCTTGTCAATTTAGCAAACGCTTTTTCAATCACCAAAAAAGGCATCACCTCGATACCCAATTACTATCGCATCGCTATTGTTGATGATGTTGTTACAACCTGCGCTACTGCCAATACGCTGTCAAAGCTACTACTTGAAGCCGGTGCTCAGGATGTGATTGTTTGGGCCGTTGCGAGGACTCCATAATTTCTGTGATATGATCGCGGCCATTATTGATATCTAATAGCATTGCTTGCAACTAGATCATAGTGGACACTTTATGTTTGAACCTAACTACGACAATCTAACGCCGGATATTGTGATTCAAGCAATCGAGTCCTTGGGCTTTATTTCGGATGCCCGCGTATTTGCGTTAAACAGCTACGAAAACCGCGTCTACCAAGTTGGCATTGATGAACAAACACCTATAATCGCAAAATTTTACCGCCCTCTTCGTTGGACTGACGAACAGATCATTGAAGAGCACCAGTTTGCCCAATTGCTTGCGGACACTGATCTACCCGTTATTCCACCAACAAAAGATGATAATGGAAACACGCTACATTTATTTGCAGGATATCGATTTTCCATATTCCCCCGCCAAGGGGGACAAGCGCCTGAACCGGACGACTTTGATCAAATCTATCGATTGGGTCGATTGATTGGCCGCATCCACAAAGTAGGAAGCGCTGAACCTTTCCAACATAGACCTAGCATATCCGTTGAGAGTTACGGTATTGAGCCAGCAACACTACTACTAGAACAAGGCTTTATCCCGTCACATCAAGCCAAGGAATTTGAACGGATTATTGAGCAGCTATGTGCAAAATGTACAACCGCATTTGCACAAACAGACAGCCTAAAATGGATACGCAGTCACGGCGATTGTCATGTCGGCAACATCTTATGGAACAGGGATACGGGGCCCTGGTTTGTCGATTTTGATGATTGTAGAACCGCCCCTGCTGTACAAGATTTATGGATGTTATTATCTGGAGACAGGCAAAATCAAAGCCAACAAATCAGTGAAATCATCGAAGGTTATCGTGAATTTCATGACTTTAAGGTATCAGAATTACAACTTATCGAACCTTTACGTACGTTACGCATTATTCACTATGCAGGCTGGTTAGCAAAACGCTGGTCAGACCCAGCGTTTCCACTTTGCTTTCCATGGTTTAATACCGAAAGCTATTGGCAGCAATTTCTTGCAGAGCTTCATGATCAAAACGACGCTTTAGATCTGCCTAGCCTCAGTGCATATTAAGATATTACGCTGCCGGCACAGAATCAAAAGCATCATTTTCCGGCGTTGCCGGCAAGCGTTCCAACAAGGTACGCAGTGACGAAACATTTTTGCCTTCTTTTTCACCTTGCACAATAAAATGCTGCAACATAAACCGAGTTTGCCCAGAAGTTTTTTGAAATTGATATTTCAAAAAAGACTCCACATCCATCGGCGCCAACCAGCGAATAAACGGTAGCCCCATTTTTAACCACCAAGCACTAAAATATTTTTCTGTTAGGTTAAGTGGGCGATGGAATTTAGCCGCAACAACACCTAACGCCTCTTGCACCGCATCAATGCTAGTATCCAACAAATCACTATTACTAAGCCGTTCAATTGACCAGGTATTTACTTCTAGTAGCGCAATAAGAGGGATCATCATCGCAGATCGATCAGCATAAATACGAGGTACATTTTGCTGTATTTTTACAGGAAAGCGACCATCAGCTAAGGCATCTAAAACACCAGGCAGCCTATCAGGGTTTCCAGAAAACTCTGCTGACATCATCGGTAATAACAAATAGGCCACGCCTTTTTTATCATAATCACGATGGTGGCTAGGCATGTCAGGAAGCGGTGTTTGATAGCTTAAAAAGTTTGCCAGCCCGTATACCAACTGCTCAGATGGGAAGTTTTCTAAAACATAATCTCTATCATCCAAATCTGGCTGCAACATAACTAACGTTGCTGAACCAATGGCATTTTTAAGCGACCTCAACCACTGCCCACGTAAATCCGTTGAAGCAATTGCAATCCACACTTGATCCCATTGCTCGCTTGCAACCTCATCATAAGAGGTCAATATAGATTCTGCCTTAAAACGCTCAGGTTTAGATAAACCAACCCTTCGGCTTCGATACAAGGCAAAGCCCTGCTCACATTCCTCTTTGTATTTCTCTTTTACAAAAAAGGAGACCTCAGCCCCACCTCGCTGCAAATAATGACCATACACCTGCCCTACGGCACCAGCCCCTACAATAAGTACTTTTGTCACATGCCCTCCGAGTATTTTGTAATACATCTCATTAAGGCGAAGCCATTCCCCAAAGACTTCACTACCTCGATATTGATCTACATCAATTACGTTTACAACATTTTTATTCTACCCACAAAAAAAGGAGCCTACTGGCTCCTTTTTTACTGAAACATATTTTTACTTACGCTCCTTTAACATCAACAGTTCTTATTCTGTTGATGTTCCAGAACGCTCGTAGGTTTTCAAACCTTGTTCTATTAGTGACTTGATTTCGTCAGGATAAATATCTTCTCCTATCGCAGATAGGTTACCAACATCATCCAATTCTAACTGCACCGTTTTAGCTCGATCATAGTAACGATTGGTTATTTCATCCGCTTTCTCAGCGGTCCGAATAATTGTCGGGTGTAACAACACAACAAGGTTTCGCTTAACATGTTTTTTCTGAGTACTTCTAAACAACACACCTAGCAATGGAATATCACCCAATATCGGCACTTTGCTTTCACTGGTCTCGATATCCTCTTTCATTAATCCGCCAAGTACAATAACCTGCCCATCATTCGCAAGCACCGTTGTTTTAATTTCTCGCTTGGCCGTCACCACATCTGTAGCGTTAATCGATTCCGCTGTTGCTGTCACATTGGATGTTTCTTGCTCTACCTGCAAACGAATAGTGCTTCCTGCGCTTACTTGTGGCGTGATCTTAAGGGTTAAGCCCACATCCTTGCGCTCTATCGTTTGGAATGGGTTATCGCCGCTAGAGCTTAGCTGACTGCCCGTTACAAACGGAACATTTTCACCAACAACAATAGATGCTTCTTCATTATCCAACGTCATGATACTGGGAGTAGATAATAAATTGGTATTCGTTGCACTACTAATCGCTTGCAGAATCATTGCAAACTCAACTTTCCCTTCACTATCTACCTTACCGCCCCCAAGAGTAATACCACTTGCCAACCCCGTGGCAGCCCCGGAAGCAGAGTCTGTTGCCGCCGCAATGATAGAATTTAGACTATTACCGACATTGCCAAAATTCACACCGCCGATTAAATTCTGATCATCAACCGCCCCCCACTGAACGCCAAAACCTTTACCCACTGTGCCCGTAATTTCAATGATTGCTGCTTCAATCAACACCTGTGCTCGCCGCACATCCAATTGATCAATGATACTGCGAATCTCCACCATATCTGTCGGATCGGCTTTTATCACCAAAGCATTCAGGGTTTCATCAGGCTGAATGGTAATGCCGTTAGAGCTTGATCCAGCGGAAGCTGTTGAGCGTGAGCTTGTTGTCCGCCCTCGAGTTGAACTACTTTTTGTAGATTTGTTTAAAGAAACCGCTTTTCCAGTAACAATGCCTCGCAATATCTCCGCTAGCTTTACTGCATCCGCATGACGTAAATAAATCACTTGAGTTGAGCCTCTGGCTTCAACAGGCTGATCTAACTCTTTAATAAGCCCTTTAACCCGCATTCGTGCAGATTTCTCACCCCGAAGAATCAAACGGTTAGTTCGTTCTTCTGCAACCACCCTAACTCGCGCGGCGCCACTAGACTTGCCCCGTTTCTTTCCTCCGGTCTCTACCGGAGTAAGCGTCTCTAGCAGCTTTACCACATCAGTTACCCAGGCATGGGTTAATTGCACAACTTCAATTTCTTCACTTTCCGCACTGTCAATTCGCTTAACAATATTCATAATGCGATTAATATTTGACGCATGATCACTAATAATTAGTGCATTTGCAGAGGTTACAGCGGCAAGATGCCCGTACTGCGGAACCATCGGACGTAAAATAGGAACCAATTCAACAGCATTGGTATTTTCTACCTGAATGACTCGGGTAATCATACGCTCTGATCGATCCCCCCCACCAGCAAGCGGTAAGTTATCCTGCTTAGCTCCTTGTGTTGGTACTATTTTATAGATGGAGCCAGATTTAATCGATGCGTAACCATGTACACGCAATACCGACTGAAACATTGAAAAGATTTCATCTGCAGTCATATCGGCGTGAGACACAACCGTCACTTTGCCTTTAACTCGCATATCCACAACAAAGCTATACCCGGTAATATCAGATATCTGCTCTATGAAATTACGGATATCCGCCTCTTTCATATTAATCTTCCACGTATCTCGCTCTTCTGCATGCAAACTTAAAGGGGCAAACATCAACCCAATACAGAGCACTATCAAAATACGATATGTTGTGATTATTTTTTTCATTCGTTTATTTCCACTGTCCACTATAATCCCCCACATGGGAACGTTTGACTGTACTGACGACCACCCGTATCTAGAATTTCAATGACGCAACTACCGCCAGAATCTTCTATAGCTTTTGGTATTAACTCTGGATCTCTTTCCGGATCACCAATCGACATACCGTTCACCGATAAAATCACATCACCCGGTTTTACGCCTATTGCCGAGAACAATGGGTTGCTACCATTGATAATCTTATAACCATTGCCATTATTCTGTTCCAACCCCAATTCTTTTAGGGCCCCAGCAGCATTCTGGCCCAGCTCCTCTCCAATAACCGAAGCAATCTGTCCTGGCGATGACGGGCCTCCCCGCATCATCTTCGAAATACCTGAAGGTTTTTTCGCACGGGATGAGCGTGAAGAACGTGTTGATCTAGAGGTACTAGAGCGCTTGGAGCGTGATGATTTAGTTGCGGCCTTTGATTGAGGGAAGTACAACGCCTCTAGCTTGCCCCGCGTATTAAGCAAAACCCGATCTTCATATACTGCAGCCAGCGTGGCATTCCCTGGAACTTTATCTCCAATATGAAAAAGCTTTCCAGGTTTGCGTTGCTCAGAAATAATAGCGGTTGATCGCTCATCTTCTTTATGAGCAAACACGCCCATCAACACTAGCTTTAAGCGTGTGGTCGGCGCAACGACATCCTTCACAGCAGCAGTTTTCTTTTGCACGCCTTCCTTGCCAAATAAATTCCACAGCGGAATCGCACTGGGATCCACCGATGCTTTACGATCAGAGCGCTTTGCAACAACTCCAACTTGATTAGAGTCGCCATATATACTCGGCGCTATTGCTGACACCTGAGGATCCAGAGTAAAAAATATAATTTTCACTAAAACATAGCTAATGGCAAGCACCAAACCTACACATACCCATGCAGCAAGGCGATCCAACGATTTGTTAGTGGAAGCAGCTTCTGCGGCCACAATTCACTCCTACTATTAGATAAACACTAAATGTTAAGTATCCCTGCTCATTGCATCAGGGTCTGTTTAATTTTGTAAAAAAGCTGCAATTTATTTGCACTTTTTACTTGCTAGCAGCTTTCTACTAACAATCTTGCACTAGAACAAGGGTCTTTGGATATTTAGTAGCACCTTATCATCATCCCCAGGGGAAGATGAAAAACCAGCCAACGTCGCCGCTCGCTGTAATACTTTCACCCCACCAATACCATTAGGGCGCAACATTAGTTCTCCTAATGCTTTTTTACCTTTCATTTCAATTAGGGCTAGGTTCAGGCTACCTTCGTTTTCCGTCAACGTGCCAACGACAGCAGGAAAATCAACTGCTTGGGTAGACCTTCCAGAACGGTAACTTACCTTTCCACCGTCCCAACGAATCACTCCAGATGCATCAGAAATTGTATCCCCTGACATTGCCACCGTTAAACCATCAAAATTCAACCCACCTTCTGCGCTCGCATCAAACTGCTTCAAGATAGGTTCAGCCATAGAAGCAGATACTTGCCCAGAAAGACCCTGAACCCCTTTCCCCAACAACCCGATGTAGGCACCACCAGAGGCTATCAGCCCCTCACTTTCAATCATTAATTCTACGGAGACTTCTCCAAGCAACAGATTCAAAGGGTGCACCTGCCACTTTGCTAGATGTAACCCCTTAATATCCCCTATACGAAGATCCGCAACAACAAAGCCATCCCAAATTGTTCCTCCTACCGTTTGTACTTTCCCTGGCACAGCACTCGCTACAGAAGAGGCAACGGTGCTCCAGACAAGGTTGGCCGGGAACAATGCAACAGCAAACATCAAAAAGGAGCTAACTCCTATTGCTATGTAACTTCGAACTTTCATTGACACCCTATTTAAATTTGGTGTTATTAGAATTTATAAGGCACACACGCGCCCTCTTAGAGTTAACTCTAATCATTGTATGCCAACTTCCTAAAAAATATCAGGTTTCCATGTCTCATAGACCAAATTTTATGAAAAATACGCCCAATATTTGAAAAAACAACGCAATTCGTATGAAAAGTGGGTGATAACTGGTTATGACAACACGTTTAGGTATATTGCTCAAAAACAACAAAATGGTATTGCCTTACTTAAAATACAAATAACCAAAGCCCAAAAAGCCCCAATAATGGGGCCTTCAAGAATATTCCTTTCATTACACTCAACAGTGCTTCCTAGAACGGAATATCATCTTCAAACTCAGAGCTAGCAGGTGACGGTGCACTTGGTTGCTGTGCCGGTTGCTGCTGAGCTGGCGGCGAGTACTGCGGGGCTGCTGCCTGGCGAGGAGCTTGTTGCTGAGCTGGTGCCTGACGAGGAGCTTGTTGCTGCTGTTGCCCTGCTTCTGGCATTTGTGAATAACCACCCGTCCCGCCATTCTGGTTTTGCTGGTTATCACCACGGCTATCAAGCATTTGCATTTCACTAGCCACTATTTCCGTGGTATAGCGATCATTCCCGCTTTGATCTTGCCACTTATTTGTTCTTAACGAACCCTCCACATAAACCTTAGAGCCTTTGCGTAAGTACTCACCCGCTATCTCTGCCAAGCGATTAAAAAATACAACGCGATGCCATTCTGTGCGCTCTTGATTTTGACCTGATTGCTTATCCTGCCAAGTCTCACTTGTCGCAATGCTAATATTCGTTACTGCATTACCATTAGGCATATAACGTGTTTCTGGATCTTGCCCTAAGTTACCAAGGACAATAACTTTATTGATGCCTTTTCTGGCCATG
>MAAC01016267.1_pt1 | contig 14789 bp, 13 predicted proteins | sample 1115981 | NCBI WGS metagenome assembly MAAC01 (sample SAMN04961126, study PRJNA320927) | seawater metagenome | isolation source: sample BD02T64 sea water enriched with oil for 64 days | place: USA:Gulf of Mexico | collected 2013-07-27 | reverse complement strand
TTAATGGGCGCTACTTTTAACTCAGCTCCCGTTTTTTTACACAACATTTGCCAAGGCACAATATTAGAATGGTGCTCCATAGCGGTAATGAGCACTTCGTCTCCAGCGGAAATTTTTTCTGCAAATGCATTAGCCACTAAATTAATAGCTTCTGTTGCGCCGCGTGTAAAGACGATCTCTTTTTCCGACTCCGCATTTAAAAATGCTTGCACTGTTTTACGCGCATTTTCGTACGATAAGGTCGCCCTTTCGCTAAGCGTATGCACACCACGGTGAATATTGGCGTTATCATTTTGATAATAGTCAACGATACTATTAATGACCGATGTAGGCTTTTGGCTAGTGGCGGCATTATCGAGGTAAACCAACTGCTTGCCACGAATCTGCTGATTTAGCACAGGGAAGTCTTGACGAATTTTCTCTACGTCATAAGTCGCTATATTTTCTACCATTTGGTTCATAGCCATTCTTTTTCCATACCTATTTGAGGGAAACGTTTAAGTAATTCATCCAGCACAACCATACGTAGCGGCTCAAAACTAATTCGCTCAATCATTTCATTAGCAAAAGCAAAGGTCAGCATATTCTTCGCTGTTTGCTCATCGACACCACGTGAACGCAGGTAGAAAACGGCTGTATCATCAAGCTGGCCAACTGTTACACCGTGTGCACATTTAACGTCATCTGCATAAATTTCTAACTGTGGTTTCGTATCTGCCTCAGCCCGATCAGATAACAGTAAATTACGGTTACTCATTTTCGCATCGGTTTTTTGAGCATCCTGCGCCACGACAATTCGCCCTTGAAATACACCGCGTGAATGATCAGCTAAAACGCCTTTGTAGGACTCGTTACTGATAGCGTGCGGTTGTGCGTGGTTAACGCGCGTATGGTTATCCATATGTTGACGATTTTGCCCAACGTATAAACCATCTAGGGTGCAGTCAGACGCTTCACCCAGTGTCGCATGAATTTCAGAACGTGAAAGGCTCGCGCCAAAAGTATAGTTATACTGACTAAAAATTGCGTTATTTTCTATTCGAGAATACACGCCGCCAATGTGATATGCATTTAAAGATTCCGCTTGTAAACGATTATGCGATAAATTCGCATTTCGCTCTACAACAACCTCAGTGATTGCATTTGTGTGATAACACGAATCATCAGTTGCATGATAAGTTTCTATAATATTGGCCTTTGATGAGGCTTTTGCCAACACTAAATTCCGCGTATTACTTAGCTTTAGAGTCGCCTCTTTAGATGAAATAAAAGCCAGCTGAATAGGTTTTTCTACCACGGTATTTTCAGCTATTGAAATCACCGCACCATCGGTAAATAGTGCTGTATTAAAATGAACAAACCCAAGCGCCGTCGTTTCAACTGTCGAACCCAATAAAGACTTAACGAGTTCTTCGTGCTCTGGCAAACCCCCGCTTAACGCAGAAACAACCACACCTTCAGCCAAGTCACCTATTGATGATAATTCGGACTGATAAAAGCCATCGATAAATATCAGGTGATGACAACCTTCTAATAAGACACCGTTGATAAAGTCCGCATCGACCTCACCCGCTTTATCGGAGGGGGTAAATTGCTTATTTTCAATCGGGGAGATATTGGTATAACGCCACTCTTCTTCACGAAACGTTGGAAAACCGCTACCTGAGAATTCTTCTGATGCCGTCTTACGCAAGTTATTTAACCAGTCCAAATCTTGGCCGATCAAATGACTTTCTTGCGTTGATAGCAAACCCGTGTAATGTGTATTTGGTAGGTGCTTAACAGACATGTCTAACTCGCTAATTTTTCGTCAACCCAAGCATAGCCTTTCTCTTCCAGCTCAAGTGCTAATTCAGGGCCACCAGATTTAACCACTTGCCCATGTGCTAACACGTGAACATAGTCTGGCTTAATGTAGTCCAACAAACGTTGGTAATGCGTCACTAAAACAAATGAACGCTTAGGATCGCGCAGGCGATTCACACCTTCTGCCACCACTTGAAGCGCGTCAATATCTAGGCCAGAATCTGTTTCATCCAGTAGACATAAAGAAGGTTCTAATACAGACATTTGTAAAATTTCGTTACGTTTCTTCTCGCCACCAGAGAAGCCTTCGTTGACTGCACGGTAAAGAAATTTTTCATCCATATCTAGGTCTTTCATTTTACCTTTCACCATGGAAATAAAATCCATCGCATCTAGTTCTGATAAACCATTAAATTTACGAATGCCATTAAGGGCCGCTTTGAGGAAATAAATATTGCTCACACCTGGCACTTCAACCGGGTATTGAAAAGCTAAGAAGACACCTGCCCAAGCACGTTCCTCAACGCTCATTTCAAACAAATCTTTGCCATTAAACAATACTCGCCCTTCGGTGATATCGTAACCCTCTCTACCAGCAAGAATATAAGACAAGGTGCTTTTACCTGAACCATTTGGGCCCATGATGGCGTGCACTTCACCCGCGCCAATTTCCAAGTTAATACCTTTAAGAATTTTTTTGCCGTCAACACTGACGTGTAAATTTTCAACCTTTAACATTGCTTCGTTCCTTAACTATTGATTTGTTAGCCGACACTGCCTTCAAGACTAATGCCAAGTAGCGCTTGCGCTTCAACCGCAAACTCCATGGGTAATTCTTTGAACACTTCCTTACAAAAGCCATTCACAATCATCGACACAGCATCTTCCGCGGAAATGCCACGTTGCATGCAATAAAACAATTGATCTTCGCTGATTTTAGACGTCGATGCTTCGTGTTCAATTGTCGCACTTGGGTTTTTCGCTTCTATATAGGGAAAAGTATGAGCACCACACTGATCACCCATTAACAAAGAATCACACTGTGTGTAATTACGCGCGTTTTCAGCATGACGTCCCACTTTAACGAGACCGCGGTAAGTATTTTGGCCATGCCCCGCTGAAATACCTTTAGAAATAATCGTGCTACTGGTGTTTTTACCGTAATGGATCATCTTGGTACCAGTATCTGCCTGCTGATAATTATTGGTCAGCGCAACAGAATAAAACTCACCTACCGAGTTATCGCCTTTCAACACAACACTCGGGTATTTCCACGTGATAGCTGAGCCAGTTTCCACCTGCGTCCAAGATACTTTGGCATTTTGTTCTCGACATTCTGCACGTTTAGTCACAAAGTTATAAATGCCACCAACACCGTTTTCATCCCCTGGATACCAGTTTTGTACCGTTGAGTATTTAATTTCGGCGTCTTTCAAAATAACCAATTCAACCACCGCTGCGTGCAATTGATTTTCGTCACGCATTGGAGCAGTACAACCTTCTAAATAACTCACGTGACTGCCTTCATCGGCAATAATCAAGGTACGCTCAAACTGCCCCGTATTCGCCGCGTTAATTCTAAAGTACGTTGATAGCTCCATCGGGCAGCGCACGCCTTTAGGAATATAAACAAACGAACCATCACTGAACACAGCCGCATTAAGCGCCGCATAGAAATTATCGTATTGAGAAACGACTGTTCCTAAGTATTGCTTGATTAGTTCTGGGTGCTCTTTAACCGCTTCTGAAAATGAGCAGAAAATAACGCCTGCTTCATATAGTTTATCTTTAAATGTCGTCGCTACAGAAACACTGTCAAACACAGCGTCCACAGCCACACCCGCTAAACGCATTTGCTCTTCTAACGGGATACCTAATTTATTGTACGTGCTGATCAACTCAGGATCGACCTCATCTAAACTCTTCGGGCCATCTTCCATACTTTTTGGCGCTGAGTAATAGCTGATTTCTTGAAAATCGATTTTAGGAAATTCAACAAATGCCCACTCAGGGTGCTCCATTGTCAACCAATGTCGATACGCCTCTAGTCGCCATTCGAGCAGAAACTCTGGTTCATCTTTTTTTGCAGATATCGCTCGAATAACGTTTTCATTCAAACCCGGCGGAAATGAATCACTTTCAATATCAGTGACAAAGCCGTCTTTGTACTGTTGACCGATCATGTCTTTTAAATTTTCATTAGATGCTGACATCTAGCTCTCCACTTTTAAATCGTTTAATTTTGCATTGCGAGGCAAACTAATCTTAACCGCCTGTTGTTTAACCGGCGTAATCATATCTGCTAAGCTAACCGCCTCTATCGCCGTATAGACTGCCCGATTAATCAAATGCCAATTACCCTTGATTTCACACGATGGCTCTTGCTCGCATATACCGCTACTCGTACTACACTCAGTCATACTGATAGGCCCTTCAATCGCAATAATGATCTCAGCTACGTTTGTTTCGCTAGGGTTACTAACAGTCGGCAATGCAACACCTGTTTCACTCGTTATATCCGACGCAGTATGAAGCTCATCAGGTTGATGAGCGATGTGCGTTAAAATAACGGTCGCGTAATCTGTTAATTTACTGACTCTAAGCATAGTATCCTCGTATATAGGACTATTTTAGTACTATATAGTTTCTATGTATAGAGAAATTAAGCCCGATAGGGCTTTCTAGCTATCAGAGCAAGCGCAAATATGTATGATGTTAGAGCCGATTAATAAACGAAGCTTAGCTAATTGGTTGCGATTGATAAAAAGCGAGCACTCCTTTCGTGGCCCTTTAATACGCTATCAATCATAAGCTGTTTGCTAGCCGCTTAACGGTGTTTTGAGCTCCATTTATTGGGCCGAACACCCGTCATCACAAACTTTAAAATTATTCCGTAGGCGCTAACTTAACTCGCAACTGTTCACCTGAAAATTCAATCAAGTCCCCAGCAACAATTTTTTTACGCTTTCTTGTTTCTATTTCACCATTAACCATCACTAACCCTCGGCTAATAACTAGTTTTGCTTCTCCACCACTGGGCACCATGCCTTCAAACTTTAAAATTTTATAGAGTTCAACGGGTTCTTTAGGAATTTCAACATCAATCATATCTATTACTTACTTCTTCAAGGGCAAAATGTTTTTGCTTTTTCATCGGATAAATCATAATACTGGTACAGGCAGATCATTGCAGCCTCATTTGACGCTTCAACGTCCATGCTACGTAGCAACCCTTGCCACAAGCTCATTCGTTCTGAACTCCCTGTGTATCGGCTGTTTGCACCACGTTTAGCTAGCCATAAACCATCAACGTTAAAACTATAAACGGGTAGTAAATCTAATCTTTTTGACGCTGGCAAAATCGTTTTATTTAGATTATCGAGAACCAACGGTTCAACACCCGGCCGTGCAAAATAACTCACCACCATATGCGCTTTGTTTATTTTTAGGGCCTTAACGTAGGTGAGACGAAGTTTATTTTCCTCTAGGCCCATGGCCTTCAAAGTGAAATATTTTGCTATCGACAAATCTTCACAATCCCCTGCTTTGCTAACTAACGTTTGCAAAGGTGTGGCCCAATAATCTTGTTTTTTCCAATGGTAAATATCATCAACAAATTCAACCTCATTTACAAAGTCGTTGACCGAATTTAACTTCTGAATATCTGACCATTTTGTGCCATTCTCAATGAGCTGTTTCCATACTGCAACTCGCTGGCGTGTTTCCGTGTTGATGCCGTCTGATATCGGTTTTTCAACTTTTGGCGTACCGGCGCAAGCAACTAATAAGGTCAGCGCCATCATCATGCAGAGCCTTAACGGCCAATAACTTGACATTCTAAACAGCCAACTTATCCATTGTAGCGGCTAACTTAAAGTCTCTTGCAGAAATCCCACCTGCTTCGTGTGTAGTCAAGTGAACCTCTACGGTTTTATACACGTTAGACCATTCAGGATGATGGTTTTGCTTTTCTGCATGAATGGCCACCTTCGTCATAAACCCAAACGCTTCAACAAAATTAGAGAAGATAAATACCTTACTCAATTTTTGAGCTTTAATTTCCCAGGCAACAGCTGTTAATTCGTTTAGCGCTTTAAGCTCAGACTCAACTTCAACCTCTGAATATTTTTCTATCATACGGCCTCCGTAAACTATTTTTTAAGAATCTAATTCCACAATAACATGCAGTATTAATTGATAGTCGTCAGATTCACCACCCATGCCAAATGGCAACCCCATACCAAGCTCCCAATCATCCGCAGGCTCCCAAACCAATCCAGGCGTAACATAACGTTCTTCTTCTTCCCAATTATATTCAAGAGTAAAGGCAACATCATGAGTCAACTTGCTAATCAGGCCTACGTTAGCAAAGCGCTCTCTAGCTTCGTGTTCTGGGTATTCAACACCTAACTGCAAAAAAGTGTGCAGTTCCTTTGAAATATTTGTGCCTAAAACAACGTACGTTTCTAACGACTTCTCAGCCTCACCAAGCTCTTTCTGATCATCACCCAACGGAACGCCCAACTCAACACCTAAAGCAAGGTGAACGTTACTTCCGCCTATCTCCATCCAACTATACTGCAACCCTATTTTAACATCACCAACACCACTACTAGCACTTTCGTCATCAGGGTTGTTTTGCCCATAGCTAACCCACTCTAACTCTACTTGAAGGTTGTCGCTAATACCGTACTCTAGGGAAACAGGGAGGGCCCAACTCGTTTCTTCATCCGCTTCAGCATAATGCGGCGTAAATGAAAATTGAAATTCACCAGCTTCTTGTGAGAACACTAGATCAGACTTAAAGGCTTCTTGTATTGGCTCAACTATTTCATCGGACCAAGCGGATGTCGTTAAAAACAAAGTGACAAAGAACAGCGCATTTTTAGAAAACGACTTCAGCTTGTAGATGGTGAAGCTACGATATTTGCTCATACAGGGTTTTTCCATTGATAGTTGAACCGGCCATTATCGCTGATATGCAACGCAGTTCAACTACACGTGCCCAGGAAAAACAGTTACAACGATCAAATAACACAAAAGAAGACACGTTGTTTTACGCCTTCTTTTAAAAAAGCGCAGAGATAAGGGACTAGGCATAAAAAGCTGATGTGTTAGAGTTGGAGCGGAGAGTTTCTGTGCCCATGAAACCATATCAGCTTTGAGTTTAAATTTGCATTCAATGAATCAATAAACGCCTCAAGGGTGGCCGACAATCAGGCATAAATTATTGTTATGCGTTAAATTTTATTCTTAATTTCTATGTTAAACATTATTTGGCTCGGCTTTTTTTTCATTGCCTTTCTAACCGGACTTTATCGCTTGATTATCTTGGGCGAAAGCAGTGTATTTAATGAAATAACTCTGGCCACATTCACCCTGTCCAAAACAGCTTTTGAAATATCACTCGGACTCACAGGCATTTTGTGCTTTTGGATGGGCATCATGAAAATTGGAGAAAAAAGTGGCTTTATTGAGCACCTAACCCGATTTTTAAACCCGCTGTTAAAGCGTTTAATGCCTGACGTTCCTGATAACCACCCAGCCTTCGGCGCAATGGTGATGAACCTCTCTGCCAACATGCTCGGCCTTGATAATGCCGCCACCCCACTGGGCATCAAGACCATGCAACATTTGCAGACATTAAACCCGCTTAAAGATACCGCTAGTAACGCCCAAATATTATTTTTAGTTATTAACACCTCAGCCGTCACCTTATTTCCGCTCACTATTTTTACCTATAGAGCTCAACTGGGTGCTGCTGACCCAACCGATGTTTTTATACCCATTCTCATTGCCACTTACGCATCCACTATTGCTGGGCTTATTGCCGTCGCCACCGTGCAACGTATAAAACTTTTTGACCCTATTGTGCTGAGCTATTTGATCGGGTTTAGCGCTTTAATCGCCTCCATCTTGTTGTACTTCTCTCAACTTGATCAAACAGCAATGCAACAACAATCCGCATTGGCCAGTAACTTCATTATTTTTAGTCTGATTATCTTATTTATGGCTGGCGCACTAAAAAAACGCATTGATGTGTACGAAACGTTTATCAACGGCGCTAAAGAAGGTTTTCAAACCGCCGTGATGATCATCCCCTACCTCGTCGCCATGCTCGTTGCCATTGGGGTTTTTAGAGCGAGCGGCGCACTAGAGTTAATGTTAGATCTTTTACGCTCTTTCTTAACCAGCATCGCCATTGATAACCGCTTTGTTGATGCGTTACCAACAGCATTCATGAAGCCACTCAGTGGCAGCGGTGCTCGCGCCATGATGATCGAGACCATGCAAATACATGGTGCCGATTCTTTTGCAGGCAGGTTAGCGTCCATCGTACAAGGCAGTACAGAAACCACCTTTTATGTTTTAGCAGTTTATTTTGGCGCTGTCGGCATTAAAAAAGCCCGTCACGCCGTGGCTTGTGGATTATTTGCAGACTTAATTGGCATCATCGTCGCTATTCTTATCGGCTACTTATTTTTTGCCTAATTTGGTCGATTGCTTTGATAGAATGTACAACTTATTTTAATTTCTAGTTAATCACGCTCAATATGGCCAAAAATAGGCAAGCTTTTATCTCAAGGTTGTACCCATTATTAGGAAAACTGCCTCTTTGCGTGCTCCACGCCCTCGCATACCCCGTTTATATTCTTGGTTATTATTTCGTTGAAAAAAAGCGCAATGTTATTTTTTCCAACTTACAAAATTCTTTCCCAAAGATGTCGAAAGAAGAGCTTCAACAACTGGCTAAATTGAATTTCAAACACCTAGCTTATGTAATAATCGAAGCAATCAAAACTGGCACACTGACAGAAAATCAAATTCGTCAGCGCGTCACGTTAAGAAACCCTGAGCTTCTTGAAAAGTTTGCTAGCAACAACCAATCCGTTCTGATGTTGGCCGCTCACCATTGCAACTGGGAATGGATGCTAGCCGGTTGCAGCTTACAACTCTCCTTTCCTATCGACGTTGTATACAAGCCCTTACACGACCGTGTTGTTGATGAACACATGAAAATCTCTCGTTCGCGTTTCAATGCTCGACCAATAGCGAATAAAAACGCCTTAATTGAGATTATGCAACGGCGAAAAGAAGTACGTGGCTTTGCTATGGTTGCCGATCAGTCACCGGTAAGGAAAGAAGAGAAGTACTGGACTCAATTTTTAAATCAAGACAGTGCTTTTGCGGTTGGCGCACAAAAAATTGCCCAACTGACTAAATACCCCGTTATTTTTGTTGGTATGAAACGTTTAAGCTTAGGTCACTATGAAGTTTATTTTGAAGAACTAGGTCAAGCCCCGTACGAAAAAGAGGGCTACGGTATCACCGAGAAATATGCCAGAGCAACTGAAAAGATGATACTTGACGCGCCTGAAGACTGGATGTGGTCTAACCGTAAATGGAAACGAAAACGCGGTATTTACGACTAACGGTTAATCAAGCGCTCAATTTTTTAGCAATAAAACCAGCTAATTCTTCAATGGTTGGATAGTCAAAAAAGTCGGTTAGCTCAACAACATCCGGATAAGCCTCGTCTATCTTTTCATGTATTTGCGCGAGCTTTAATGAGCTCGTTCCCATTTCAAAAATATTATCATTCAAATTGATTTTTTGATCAGCCACTACGGAATGACAAACTTCTAATAACGTTCTTTCTACCGAACTACCGGCAGCAACAAATTCTGTTGCGCTCGTTTCGGACAGCTCCGTTAACGCAGCAATAATTTCATTGAAATCACCTTGCATGAATTGTTCTGCCAACGCAAAACGCTGAACCTTTCCACTGGTGGTTTTAGGCACCTTTTTAATCGGTAAAACATGCGCAACGTCCAAGCCAGATTTTTCATTCAATTGCCGCCTAACGTCAATGGTTGTTTGATAAAAATCCTCTAATTCACCGCGGTATAAGACAAAAACAACTAACTCATCAGTCCCCTCATCCTCATTGCGAAAACCGCAGACAATCACTTTACCCAGCTCAATTCCGGCCACATGTTCACAAACTGATTCGAGGTCCGGTGCGTAATAATTCTGACCATTAACGATAATCAAATCTTTGGTTCTGCCTGTGATAACCAGTTGCCCGTCATTTATTAAGCCTTGATCCCCCGTATTTAGCCAACCATCCGCAGAAATTAGCTCTTTATTCAAAGCAGTTTGATGGTAATAACCCTTCGTCACATTATCGCCTTTTATTAACACACGACCAATGACGTTCTCAGCGACAGGTTTGCCATTAGCATCCACAATCGTCATCTCCGTACCAGTGATGGCGTAGCCCAAACGAACCAATTCAACACTTTGATTAGTCGCTTGAGAAACAAGCTCACCTGGCTGCCCTTCAATCAACGAGTGCCTTAAAACATGTATCGTTGAAAGCGGTTGAGCCAGTGCTGGAAAACTAACGACAAGACAAGCTTCTGCCAAACCGTACACGGTAAACATAGCGGTCGGTGATAACCCAAACGGTTCCATAACGGCATTAAATTCTCTACATAAATCAGCTGAAATAGGCTCCGCACCATTAAACAACAAACGAACATGGCTTAGGTCAAGCGCTTGTTGATTTTCTGGTTTAAAGCGTTTTAAGACATGCTTATAACCAAAATTGGGTGACGAAAGAATCGTCGCTTTCTTTTCGCTTGCTTTCTCAAGCCAAAGACTTGGACGCCGAACAAACAATTCTGTCGGCATCATAAATTGATCGATATTGACGAACAGTGGTGTTAAGTGAAAACCAATAATACCCAAATCATGCGTCAACGGCATCCAACTAAAAAAGCTATCCTTCTCGTCAAATGCACTGCATTCAATAATGCCATACAAATTAGTTATAAGATTTTTATGGGTCAGTACAACGCCTTTTGGATCACCCGTTGAACCTGAGGAAAACTGTATAAAAGCGGTCTGTTCTGGCTCAATATTTGCGATTTCCCCCAACGTATCAAATTCTTCAATTCGATCAAGCATCACTGCTTTTTGTTGAATCTCATCGTAAATAGACTCTTTACCCTGTTCTTCAGCGTAGACTTTTAAGCGTTGTAGCGCCTTTCTTGACGTTGCAATGTAGGGCGTATCTAATTTCTCAAAAACATTGAAAACCTTCTGACGATGGCCATCACTCGTTCCAATCGCCAGTGGCACAGCAACGATACCACCGTACTGACAAGCCCAAAATGTATCGATAAATTGCTCATTCTCGGCTAAATGAATAATAAGCTCATCACCCTCAGACGCGCCCTTTTGCTGAATATGGTGCAGCAACCCTAACGCACGTTGCCTTAAATCTGGATAGCTGACCTGCCGTTCACTGTCTTTGCCATTGATATAGGTGATCTTTTTACTGGCATCTTTATTTCTATCCAGCGCGTCGACAAGGGTGTTAGGGAATTCATTCATGGTGTAGGAGAAATTTATTTAAATAATGTACAAACTTAATACTGGGGCGTAGTTTATCGCTATTAGATAATTGTGGGGAGATTTTCAGGCTCAAATGTATAGAGAGTTGGTTGACAATGTTGCGCTCTAATAACAAGGGATGCACTCACCCTCTCGCCTACATCTAACGATACACACGACCATTCAGATGGGTTACCGTATTCAACTGGGCATTCCAACAGATCGTTAGGCTTCAATAAACTAAACCCACAACGCGCCACTCCCATTCCAAGCCCCCTTCCTGTTGCTTTAATAAAGGCTTCTTTACGCGTCCAAAGATCAAAAAATGTCGCTTCTTGATGCTTATCAAGAACATCTAACCATTGTTGTTGCTCATTAGCGGAAAAATTTCGTCTTACCATGCCCGCTAAGTTAGCCATAGTCCGCCAATTTTCAATATCCACACCAAGTTCATCAGTCAAGCTCACGGCCACTAACGCTTGCGAGCCAGAATCTGAGACATTGAATGACAAGCTAGCATCAGCAAGGTAAGGTTTTCCATATTCTCGATATGAAAACTTTATCTCGTTGGAGTTTAAGCCTAGATACCGCGATAGTAACTGCCTTAGCTGAACTCTCATCAATAGAGCTTGCGCCCTATGTTGTTGGTTCCTTAACCGGCTTATCTTGTCAATTTCATTACTACTTAATATAGCCTGCTGACTTTGTTCTACTGAACCGTTTAAAGCAAGCCTCCAAACATGAACGTCACCCTTTTTTAAACCCGGTATTTGATGTGTAATTTTTTGAGTAAAACTCACCATAATGAACTACTATATTTTTAAACGCTTAGATTTTAATTAAAACACGAGCATGAGCAACGACTCAAAAAATAAAATCGAACCTGAGCAATATGAGATAAATCCAGACACCTACCACTGGACATATCACGCAATGAAAACCTTATTCAAGGTTTTCAGCCTTACCATACGGACACATGGAAACACATCATCTTGGTTAGAGGGCGATATCTTTCTATTCAATCACTTTGCTCGCTTTGAGGCATTCATTCCACAGTATCTCATCTACGAAAAAACCAACTTATATTCTAGATCGATAGCGTCAAAAGAATTATTTTCTGATAATATTTTCGGGCGTTATTTAATAGAACTAGGCGGCATACCTAACGATGCAGACGCCCTTATGTACCTTACGGCAAAAGGCGTTTTATCAAACCAAAAACTGGTCGCCTTTCCAGAGGGCGGCATAGTAAAAGACCGCCGAATCCTTGATGATAAAGGCCGTTATCGTATTTATTCACGATCAGGCGATGAACGCCGAAAATTACACACTGGGCCAGCCGTTATCGCGTTAGCCATTGCTATTTTCAAACAAGCGGTTCGTGATATTAGGCAACAAGAAAACAGCGATATATTATCTTTATGGGCCCAAGAGTTAGGTTTTGATAACGAGCAGAAGTTATTAGAAACCTGTGAGAAGCCCACCGTTATTATCCCATGCAACATTACCTTTTATCCCTTACGTATCGGTGATAACGCACTCAACAACAGCGTTCAATTCTTTGTTGATAACTTACATAAGCGCTTATCTGAAGAGCTATTAATAGAAGGTAATTTTTTATTTAAAGATACCGATATGGATATCCGGTTGGGCAAACCCATCATTGCAGAAAACTATTGGACGCGGCTTGAGTCCACTATTACAACCGCTTTTATCAAAAATTCAGATTTAACACTGAAGCAAATATTAAATAAAGCTGAAAATGACAATACATGGAGTAACTTATTGTTTCGGCTCAGCTATCAGCGCAATGCACATAAAATTCGCGATGATTATATGCATGCAATTTATAGCAATGTCACCATTAATATTGCTCATATTGCCGCTACATTTATTATGCATTTCATTGATAAGGGAAAAACTCACGTCAACAAAAAAAAGCTGCATGAACTGATTTACCACACCATTAAGGTATTACAAGGAGATCGCTCGTTAAGTTTCCATAAAACACTTAAAAACCCCTCTATTTATCGTAATTTGTTAATGACAAAAAGCGAAACATTTAATCAGTTTTTAAGAAGTGCCTATAAGGCGAACATACTTGAAGCATCCGGAGCCTACTATAACTTTACCGAGCAACTATCATCGGAACACGACTTTGACAGTATTCGTTATAAAAACCCAATGGTTGTTAATGCCAATGAAGTTTCGGCCATTCCTCAAATAAATCAATCCATCAAACGCAGCCTAACTTTTAATTTCAAGAAGCAATTAGATGAGTTTGCACAGATGCTCTTTGAAGACGAACTACTTGAATATCAATGGGATCTTGCACAATTTACCGACACAAAGCACCAAGAAATCAACCAACAACAGCACATTAACGAACAAGCCGCGCTCCCCTACCTATTAAAGCCAACAAAAAATAATGGCCAATGCATTGTACTCATCCACGGCCTGCTATCCACTCCGGCCGAGCTTAGAGAATTAGCTGAGAAGTTCTTCAAACTAGGCTACATCGTTGTTGGCTGCCGGCTCAAGGGACACGGTACATCACCTTGGGATTTACACGAAAGAACGTGGCAAGACTGGCGTCAATCGGTCCGCCAAAGTATAAAAATAGCACACTGTTACAGCAAACAAGTGCACCTCATCGGTTTCTCTAGCGGTAGTTTATTAGCACTGATAACCGCAGCAAACAGTCGCCTTAATATCTCATCGGTAACGGCGTGCTCTACGCCTATTATGCTTAAAGACCCTTTGATTCAATTCGTGAAAGTGGCCGATACGGCAAATAAAATCATAAAAAAGATCAGTGGGTCTGAAGGCATTTTACCCTTTACAGAAAATTCACCCGAGCACCCGCATATTAATTATCACAGCACCCCTGTCGCAGCAATTAATCAACTATTGATATTAATTGATAAAACGACTGTCCGATTAAAGAAGCTACGTTGCCCAGTTTTTTTACTTCAGGGCGATAATGACCCTGTTGTTGATTCCATGAGCATGGCAACACTTATTAAGCGCATACCCAGTCAATTATTATCCTACCAATGGATCAGTTCCAACCGGCACGGGATTTTGCACGAGAATAGCGACGATTGCCAACAAAAAGTCCTCGACTTTATCTGTAAACAAGACAAATAGCGTAAAATACGCGCCTATTCAAATCATTCGAGCTTTTCAATGCGCGTTCACCTTAAAACATTAGGCTGTCGACTTAATGAAGCAGAAACAGAGTCATGGGCAAACGATTTTAGCGCCCACGGCCACACCCTTGTTGACGAAGATGATACACCAGATATTTTAGTACTAAATACCTGTGCGGTCACCCAAGGTGCTGTTCGAAAATCTCGTCAACTAATACGTAAAACACATAAAAAAAACCCCAAAGCGAAACTTGTCGTGAGCGGCTGTTACGCCACATTAAATGAACAAGAAACCGTTGCCCTAGAAGGTGTTGATTTACTCATAAACAATCAACAAAAAGAGCAACTTGTTAAGTTAACCCTTGAACAGCTTAGCGAAGAAACAATGCCCAGTATTGCCACTGAGCCCAGCGAAGTCGCTTTATTTTC
>MAAC01009886.1_pt1 | contig 14789 bp, 15 predicted proteins | sample 1115981 | NCBI WGS metagenome assembly MAAC01 (sample SAMN04961126, study PRJNA320927) | seawater metagenome | isolation source: sample BD02T64 sea water enriched with oil for 64 days | place: USA:Gulf of Mexico | collected 2013-07-27 | reverse complement strand
TTGCTTCTTCTTCCTTGCGACGCACGACAACACGGTCGTGCAGGGGACGAATTTTCATCTAACTCCACCTCTTCTATGCATTAAGTAACGGTGTTCGGACACAAGAGAGTCCGAAGCTGACAACTATCTGGAGGCAGCTAAATGGAAATCAAGGGCTGAACCGTAAAATTATCCATTTCATTCACTGCCCGTAGCAAACAGCCAATCGGCGAAGCCACTCAAGGCTCATCTTTACGCTGCTCATCTTCAAGCTGCCCGTCTTCATTCCAGTATTCACCTTCAAGGGTCTCGCCGTTGGTTTCCTGCCGGAAGCCGGCCCCACCAACAACACCGCCCTGAAACATCGTCACGCGCCCGACTAAACGACGCACCAGCCACTGGCGTAACAGCGGGGTCAAACCGGCAAAGCCGATGGCATCGGTAAAAAAGCCAGGCGTCAGCAACAGCGCCCCGGAAACCGCCAGGATGATGCCCTCGAGCATTTCCTCGGCGGGCAACTCACCGCTTGCCATGCGCTGGTTGACGCGCAGCAAAGTGCTCAGGCCCTGGCGTCGCAACAGGGCCAGCCCGATCACGGCGGTCATCAACACCGCGGCAATGGTTGGCACCGCGCCAATAACACCGCCGACCTGAATCAGCAGCCACATTTCAACGATGGGCACGATAATAAAAATCAGTAAAAGAAAACGCACAGTAACTCCTGTAACAGTAAGTTATTCCTAGACCATGGGGTTTATACACCTAAATTCAAGCACAGCTAGGCGGCAAGCCCCTATTTGTTTTAAGGTAGCGCCTGATTCGACTTCAGGCACACCATGACCAGCCCGACTCTGCGCGACATACTCCTTAACCGACGCATGCTGATCTGTGTTTTTACCGGCTTCGCCTCCGGCCTGCCACTCTACATTCTTATTTCACTGGTACCCGCCTGGCTGCGCACAGAGGGGGTTGGGCTTAAAGAAATTGGCCTCTTTACCTTGATTGGCCTGCCCTATACCTGGAAATTTTTCTGGTCCCCATTGCTGGAGCGCTATCCCCTGCCTCTGCTCGGACGCCGCCGGGGCTGGATGCTACTCACCCAGCTCAGCCTGCTGGTCAGTATCGCCGCCCTGCCACAATTCAACACTACAACCCAGCTTTGGCCCCTCGCCGCACTCTGCGCCTTGATCGCCTTTTTAAGCGCCAGCCAGGATATTGTCCTCGATGCCTATCGACGTGAATTACTCCCCGATATTGAACTCGGCCTCGGCAACTCTATTCATGTTAATGCCTATCGTATTGCTGGACTGGTACCGGGCTCGCTGTCACTGATTCTTGCTGACTCCCTGCCCTGGGATACGGTATTTTTAATCACCGCGGCCTTTATGTCGGTGGCCATTGTGCTAACGCTGTCGATCACAGAGCCCGGCCACCCCACACCCCCACCGGCAACGCTGCAGGCTGCCATTGTCGAGCCCTTTCGCGAATTCTTCCAGCGTCTCGGCCTGTCACAGGCGCTACTGGTGCTGAGCTTTATGTTCCTCTACAAGCTCGGCGATAATCTGGCCACCGCACTGGCCACGCCCTTTTATATCGACATGGGCTTTGAGCTAGCGCAAATTGGCGTGGTCGCCAAACATGCAGCGCTATGGCCGATGATAGTCGGCGGCCTGCTCGGCGGTTTGATGATGGTAAAAATTGGCATTAACCGCGCCCTGTGGATCTTCGGCGTGGTGCAGCTCATCTCTATTTTCGGTTTTGCGCTGATGGCCCATGTCGGCGGGGGACTGTGGCTGCTGGCACTGGTGATCGGCTTTGAATATCTCGGTGTCGGACTCGGCGCCGCGGCCTTTATCGCCTTTATTGCCCGCACCACCAGCCGCGCCCACAGCGCGACGCAACTGGCGCTATTTACCGCGCTGACCGCCGTGCCCCGCACCGTCGCCAATGCGGGTACCGGCTATTTGGTGGAGGCCGTGGGTTGGGAGCAATTTTTCTATATCTGTGCCCTGCTCGCCCTGCCCGGCATGCTACTACTGGTCAAAGTAGCACCGTGGAATGGCCCCCATGAGAGCCAGGGTTCACTTAAATAAGCCGTTACCTGAGTAAACTTCGCTTTAGGTCAGTCTTAATTAGCACCTATAAAACCAATGCCAGTGCCAATAGGCAGAGCCAGATAATTAGCACGCGCCGGAAGAGCTGGGCAATTTGCCCACAGCTGGCGGCGATATTGGCGGTAGAGGTAATCTCAATGCCCCCCACCACAACTACCTTTTGGGCATCCAGAGCGTCATCCACAAAATCCTGCAGTACCTCGACGCTGGGGCGACCACTAAACCAGCGCGTCAGCCACTGGGCAAGACCCGCGCCAAAACGGCCAACCAGGCTCAGAGTAAAGCCCGCCAGGCCCAGTGGCAGCCATTCCAGTAGAGCCAACCAGCCGTTCGCTTCACGCAAGTGTAAATAGCCATCGAAACCGGGCTCTCCCGCATCGGACTGCGCGACTTGCTGCACTAAAGACGAGCGATAAAGTACCGACAAACGATACAGCAAAGCGCCGGCGACACCGCCCAGCAAACTCCAGAAAATCACTGCCAGATAGCGTTCAAGATAGGCGTAGGCGACACGTCGGTGTAGCTCCTGCGCCAGCGAGGGCATGTCAAAGGCCACTATTTTGCGCTTATCGGCACTCAGGGTTTCACCGACATGAAAGGCCGCCTGACTATCTCCGCGCTGCAGGTCGCTGCGCAGGGTGTTTAATTCCGCCTGTAAATCACCGCGGCCAAAGCTGTAAAGCAAGACCCCGAGCTGAAGCGCCAAGAGCAATAAAACCGGAAGGCCTTCAAGTAAATCCAGCAACAAGCACAAACCGACGACGGGCAGAGACAAGGAGAGCAAGAGTTGACCGGCGGGAATTTTGGTTAGCCAAGACCAACCGGACACCCTTTGCTGCCAGGCGAAGAACCAACGATCACTTTGCAGCGCCGTCAGTGGCCCGCGGTAATAAACGATGGCCAGTGCCAAAATAATACTCAGTAAAATCATCTTTCATCACTTCCCTGTGTCGACTCAGTCTGGCTAAGCATGGCAAAAAAACGCGGCCAGTCAAAGGCCGAGCCGGGATCTGTTTTACGCCCCGGTGCAATATCGCTGTGGCCGACGATGCGCTCGGTGCTCAAGGCGGGATAGGCCGCCAATAACTGCCGGCAAATTTGCACCAAGGATTGGTACTGCTGATCGCTATAGGGCGCAGTATCGGTACCTTCAAGTTCGATGCCGATGGAGTAGTCGTTGCAATTGTCACAACCGGCAAAGCTCGAATCACCGGCATGCCAGGCGCGCCGACCCAGCGGTACAAACTGTACCACCTCGCCCTGGCGATCAATTAAGAGATGGGGTGACACTTGCAGCTCGGCAATTTCCGCAAAGTAGTCGTGTTCATCCGCATTTAATGCATTGGTAAAAAACTGCTCGATGTAACCCCCGCCAAACTGACCCGGCGGCAGGCTGATATTGTGAATCACTAGCAACGATACCTCGCTGTCGGCTGGCCGCTCACCCTGGTTGGGTGAGCGGCATTGGCGCGCATCGGCCAGGCAGCCCTGTTCTGAAATCATCGGGCGAGCCACTTCAAACCATCGCCACACATCAACACAGCCACTATTCCTATCCTTTGCGTCACTTATATTCCCGCAGCTTAACTGCATTGCTATAATCGCCGCAAAATTTATCGAGGATACTCCGTGGAAATAAATTCGGCACTGGCCGCAAATATCGTCGCCAGCGTGCAACTGGCTCTGGCCGAAGATATTGGCAGCGGTGATATCACCGCCCAGCTTATCCCCGCAGACAAACTGTCCAGCGCCACCATTATCACCCGTGAAGACGCGGTGATTTGCGGCATCGCCTGGGTTAATGAGGTGTTTCACCAGCTCGACCCCAGCTTGAAAGTCAGCTGGTCGGTGGAAGACGGCGATACGATCAGTGTCGACCAAAGGGTCTGTACCTTGCAGGGCAATGCCCGCGCACTGCTAACCGGCGAACGAGCGGCCTTGAATTTTCTACAAACCCTATCGGGCACCGCCACCACCTCGCGCCACTACTCACACCTGATGAGCAATGCCGTCGGGGGCAGTCAAAAGATACGGGTACTGGACACGCGCAAGACACTGCCCGGTTTACGCCTGGCACAAAAATATGCGGTCAAAGTCGGCGGCTGCGACAACCATCGCATGGGCCTCTACGATGCCTTTTTAATTAAAGAAAATCATATCGCCGCCTGCGGGGGCATCGCCAAAGCCGTAGCTCAGGCGCGCATTATCGCCCCGCAAAAGCCGGTGGAGGTGGAAGTGGAAAGCCTCGACGAATATCAGCAGGCCCTCAGCGCCGGTGCCGACCGCATTATGCTCGACAACTTTTCCCACGGCGATATTCAGCAGGCGCGGCAAATTAGCCAGGCTCACGATAAAGCCTCTGCGGTGGAGCTCGAAGTCTCAGGCAATATCGCCGTTGACAATATTGAGCAATACCAGGACCTCGATATTGATTTTGTTTCAACGGGAGCGCTGACCAAGCATTGTCAGGCGGTGGATTATTCAATGCGCATTCAGTAAGCCTGCTTTCAGCTCACTGAACAGCAGCCAACAAAAAGCCCGGTACGTTTAAAAACGTCCGGGCTTTTTAGTGTGTGACGGCGCTTTAAAAAGAATCTATTTGCCACCACCCATAATGCCCCTGACGGCTGCGGGAATATCCGCAGGCAAGACCAGCAGCTTACTGTTTTCAGACTTCGCCATATCCCGCACGGCATCGACATAGCGCTCACCCAGCAAATACATCACCGGCAGATCGTTCGAGCCCACTGCAGAGGTGACCTTTTCGATGGCCTCTTTAGTGGCTTCGGCGATCACAATTTTCGCTTCGGCATCACGGCGGGAGGCTTCAAGACGGCCATCGGCCTCTAAAATCGCCGCCGACTTTTCACCATCGGCACGGGTCACCGTGGCACGGCGCTCACGCTCGGCGGCGGCCTGTTCTTCCATCGCCGACTGCATCGTACTGGAGGGATTAATATCCTGAATCTCAACCGTTTTCAGGGTGATACCCCAATCGGCAATATCATCAGAAATGGAGGCTTTCAGAGCCACTTTAATTTTATCCCGTGACGACAGGGCATCATCCAGCTTCATTTCACCGACGATGGAGCGCAGCGCCGTTTGCACCAAGGTGCGAATCGCAATTTCGTAATCTTCAACGCCATACACCGCTTTTTCCGGCGATAGAATATTAATGTAGGCCACGGCGTTGGCAATGATCACCACGTTGTCGAGGGTAATCACTTCCTGAGAGGGGATATCGAGAACGATGTCTTTCGTGGTTACTTTGTAAGCCACATTATCCATATAGGGAATAATAAACTGCAGGCCAGGCGGTAAAGTACGGTTATATTTCCCGAGACGCTGCACCACCCATTTACTGCCCTGGGGTACCTGTTTAACCCCTTTGAATATAGTAACAACGGCAAGGGCCAATAAAGCCCAAAGAATTGTCGTGGCATCAAATAGCATCTGTCCGTCCTTTAATGGTTGTTTGGGCTGGAGCGATAAGTACCGCAATACCAGGTAGTGCCAAGGGTAGCAGTTACACCAGAGGAGTATCTACACTTGTCTTCAGCGATTAAGCGCCCAGGTTTTAGCCACTGCCTATCAATAGCCAGGGAGTAAAGCCCGGTAAGAACTTAACCACGGGTAACACTATTTTTTCAAAAAATCTCGGTATTTTTTTCTTTTTTTTTGGGCATTTTAGTTGACAGCACTTACCCACAAAAACTGTGGATAAGTCTGTGGGTTTCCCCCTCACAACTAACAGAAAGCCCCGCAATCGTTGACACCACCACAAAATGGTTACTTTTTAGTCATAAAATAATAACGCTATAAATCAATGACTTACAATTACAAAAAGCAACTTTAAGTAAAACAACTAACTGTGGAAAAGACCTGCCTCTGGTCACAATAAATTCTTGAAAATGCCCTAATCGAAGCTAAGGCCGAGTCGACGACCAACAAGCTCGTAAGATTCGACAACGTCGCCTAAACCCTGCCTAAACCTGTCTTTATCCAGCTTTTCGCGGGTATCGACATCCCATAGACGACAGCCGTCCGGGGTGAATTCGTCACCCAGCACCACTTCTCCGCTCGTCGCCACACCGAACTCAAGCTTGTAGTCAACCAGTAGAATGTTACTGTCGAGAAACAAGGCTTTCAGCACATCGTTGACGGCAAAGGTTAGGGCCTTCATTTTTTCCACATGCTCGGGCTCTGCCCAACCAAAAGAACTGATGTGGTATTCATTGATCATCGGGTCACCGAGATCATCATTTTTGAGGAAAAACTCAAAGGTCGGCGGATTCAGCTCCAGCCCTTCCTCGACACCTAAACGACGGCAAATACTACCGGCGGATATATTGCGCACCACACATTCCACCGGAATCATATCCAGCCGCGCCACCAGCGACTCCTGGTCGCTGAGTAGTGATTTGAAATGGGTGCTAATACCCGCAGCTTCTAGCTTTTCCATAATAAAGGCATTGAACTTATTGTTGACCATGCCCTTACGGTCTAGCTGTTCGATTTTCTTGCCATCGAAAGCAGAGGTGTCATTGCGATAAAACAGGATTAATGACTCGGGGTCATCCGTGGTAAAAACCGATTTAGCCTTACCTTGATATAACTCTTCACGTCTTTCCATTGTCAGATAGTCTCCTCGACCGGTGTTCTGAGCATCAGCTTCAACATGGCGCCGTGTAGCGCTGGGTAACAGCGTATTCACGCGACATGTCAGTTTATTACTTTTCCGTTACTTTACGATTGGCCCTATTCCAGGGTCAACCAATCCACACAGTCATCCTGACTGGCGTAGTTTATTTGTGGCACCAAAGCGGCTACCGGCGCCATTACTTCCTGCACCACATGCAGGGCATTATTCTGCTGGCTGATGTGGCCGACCACCAGGGCCTGCAGTGAGCGCGGCTCCAGACTACCTAACAACGCTGCCGTCTGGCCATTATTTAAGTGGCCCCAGTCACCCCCCACCCGCTGTTTTAAGCTATAGGGGTAGGCGCCATCGGCCAGCATGGCCTGATCGTGATTGGCCTCAACCAGCAAACCGTCACACTGCTGATAACACGCCTGTACATGGGCGCTAATATGCCCCAGATCAGTGAGCACGCCCAGCTTTAGCCCGGCATGATTAAAAACAAATTGTACCGGCTCTCGAGCGTCGTGGGGAACCGAGACCGGCAAGACATCAATGGCACCCACCTGGAAGCCCTGCTGCGGCGTAATCAGCTGCAGATTGATGTCACTGGGGGCTGCGGCAACCTTTGCCGTACCGCCCGTCATATACACCGACAGCTTATAGCGCCGCGCCAGTGTCCAGACACCTTTGATGTGATCCAGAATGCCCGTAAGCCGGCTGCCATCAAGCTGCACCATCGCCAGGCGTCGCTCCAGCTCCCGCGCGGAAAAACCACAGTCGACCAGCAGGCAGGTATCATCGGCTTCCACCAGCGTGGCATTGCCCTTGCTGCCACTACCGAGGGAGGCAAAGCGCATCACCGCGAACACCGCCCGCAGGTAGCGTGCAATAGCAGTGGCGCTACAACAGCCGACAACGCCGAGGGGAGCCGTACCAACACAGCAGGCTTAAGAAAGGTTGGCGCGAATTTTTTTCAACAAGCGTAGCGTTTCTGTGCGCTCCAACGTCTGTTGCTGGGCATCGACCAGGCTTACCACGACGCCCTCCTCGGTTTTCGCGAGGCGAATCAAATAGGTCACCGATAGCCGCTGCTCTTCGTCGTCGCCATTAAACATGTCCTCAAAGAAGCCGGGCTCCTCTTCATCGGGGTCACCGTAATGCACGTAAAATACGCCTTCGCTGCGATCCTGATCGACCAGCGCAAAGCCATCACGGCCGGTGGCATAGCCCACCGACGCCCAGGAACGGTCGTAATCGAGTTTTAACAGCAGATAGGGTTCGGCCTCTTTCGGAGTGATGATTTCAACCTTGGCAGCGCCACCAATCGACTGCGCCAATAGCGAGACCGTACCGCTCGACTCATCGCCCGCTAGGGCACTGGCCAGCATATTGGCCATGGCTTTTTCGCGCTCGTCGTCATCGGATTGCAGTGGCCAGGCTCCGGGCTCGTCACCTTTCTTAACACGCATATGCACTATCGCCACTTCGGTGCTGTCGACCTGCACGCCCGGCTCGATGCGAAACTGGAAGCGATGCTTGTAAGCATCATCACCTTTTAACTCCAGCCATACCGTTTCCAAGACCCCTGCGGAAGCATCGGCATAAGCGGTTGGCAGCCCATTGCGATTCAAAATACTGCGAATTCGCGGCCACACTTCACTCGGTGCGCGGTTGGTCAAGACCCAGCGCTTACCACCCAGGGTTTGAATTTTGACCTCTTCATCGAGCAGGTTGCCACTGAGGGGCTGGGGCCGAGGGGCGCCAACTGTCTCTTCAAGCAAGAGGCTGGTATCGGGGATTTCAGCAATCACATAAAGTTCGCCCAGGGCATCGTGGTCCGCATCTTCGGGTACCACCATTACCGGCATTTCACGCGCCAGCTGGTAGTCATTCTTACGATCACGGAGCATGCCGTCATCGTCCATCATCCAGCAGCCCGATAACACGCTTAAGCCGAGCACGACTGACAACGATCGAGCCAATGGCATCAATCGCTTATAAACATTAACCAGCGAAACTTGTTTCATTGAATTTCCAGAGGGTACGGCGCCAGGGCGCCAACAAATATCTGATCGCTCACCGACAATGCACTACAACAGAGCAGCAGACTGCATGGCGGTTTTCAGCTCAGACCGGTAAGCGACAGAAAGTGGTGTTAAGGGCAAACGGATGGTGTCCTGCGCCATTAGGCCCAGCTCGGCGACGGCCCACTTAACGGGTATCGGGTTGGACTCAACAAACAGCACTTCATGCAAGGTTGCCATCTCACTATTTAAAGCCCGCGCCCGGTCGGTATTGCCGGCCAAGGCAGCGGCGCAGAGTTCGTGCATTTGCTGTGGGGCGATATTGGCAGTCACCGAAATATTGCCCTTGCCACCCAGCAAAATCAGCTCAGCAGCGGTGGCATCATCACCGGAGTAAACGGCAAAATCATCGGGCGTGCCGGTAATAATGTCGCGGGCGCGATCCAGATCGCCGGTCGCCTCTTTAATGCCAACAATATTATCCAACGGTGCCAGTCGACACACCGTCTCGGCCAACATATCGCAGGCCGTACGACCGGGTACGTTGTAGAGGATTTGCGGTATCGCCACCGCTTCGGCGATGGCCTTGTAATGCAAATACAGGCCTTCCTGGGTCGGCTTATTGTAATAGGGCGTGACCAGTAAACAGGCATCGGCGCCACACTCTTTGGCGGCGGCGGTAAGTTCGATGGCTTCACTGGTGCTGTTGGCACCGGTGCCGGCGATAATGGCAATGCGGCCTGCGGCCTGCTGCACACAAACCTTAACCACCTCAAGGTGCTCATCGACATTCAGGGTCGCCGATTCGCCCGTGGTGCCAACGGCGACAATCGCATCGGTACCGGCTTCGATATGCCAGTCCACCAGTTTTTTCAGGGCAGGCCAATCCACCGCCAAAGTTTGCGGGACCATCGGGGTCACCATCGCCACAATACTGCCGGTGATCATAGCCTTGCTCCAAAAAAAGGCGTCATGTTACTGAGCTAGTCGGGCAGGCACAAGCACCACTCGGCGATTCGTACTCAGACAGCGCTTTTAAGAGCAGCCGAGTGTCGCTCAAGGAGTGTCAGTATATTGACCAGAATAAGCTGTTGCCAAGGCTTAGCGACGCAAAAAGGCATCGAGATGCTCGACCATCTCCGTCCAGTCGGAGTCTTCCGCCTTCGCCTCCATCAGGAAGGAACGCTGCCCCGGATTCCAGAAAGAAGCCTCCTCCAGGGTCAACTGAGGATCGAGGGGGCTGTGCTGATCGATAAACTCATTAATCGCCGACTCTGTTGCCGGTAAGCCGAGCTGCTCAAACAGGGTGCCTAAAGTATGGGCTGAGAGATCCATTTTTATTCTCCTTGGCGGGGCCGATTGCCCAGCACGGTTAACAGCAATTATCCGCAAAGCACCCAGCATTCCTGGTCAAACTCGTCGTTGCTCGACGTCCGTTTGGCCTTGCCGTCACGCTCCAGTTTGAGCAAGTGTGCCCACAGGGAAAAGCGCGCGTAGTAGTAAACTTTCTTGTCGACATCATCGTAAATCGTCGACAGCATACCCAGCACACTCGACTCGCCCAGCTTACCCATGCCGGCAAGCACTTTTTGCTCACGCATCATGCGGTGACGATAGAGAGTATCGACAACTTTCTGCGGTTCCGCCATCAAGTTGCCGTGGCCCGGTGCGATATGCTGCAAGGGCAGCTCTCTCAAAACATCGAGAGAATCCAGGTAGTCCTTCATATCGCCACTGGGCGGAATGATGACGACCGTGGAGCCATCCATAATATGGTCGCCGGCAAACAACAGACCGTCCTCGTGCAAGAAAAAGCAGAAGTGGTTACCGACATGACCGGGGGTATGCACGGCCTCGAGGGTAAACTCATCGGTCTTGAAGAGTTCGCCGTGGCGAATATTTTCTGCCACCGTAAAGGTTTCGTCCTGAAAGCTATCCGGGTCTTCCATCACGCAACCGATCAATTGAGCACCGGTTTTCTCGGCGAGAATTTTTGCCGCCGGGGAGTGATCTTTGTGGGTGTGAGTAACAATAATCCAGCGAATTTTGTCACCGCCCGCCTCAAGAATCGCGTCAATGTGGCTGTCGTAAATGGGGCCGGGGTCGAGCACGGCAATTTCGTCTTTGCCGATTAAATAGGCATTAGTACCCGGCCCTGTCATGGCGCTGCCATTGGGTGCGCTAATGCGCCGTACTAAGGGGGTAAATTGATCCACTGTACTCATAAGACTTTCACCTTCAATTCTCACCTTATTGGCTTTGTCGTCGTGCTGATTTCGGGCACGACGAGCAAAGGCCTATTATTATCGTTTTAATTCGGCGCTAGCGTTTAACAAATTGTTAAGCGACCAGGCAGCCTACAAATCAACCAGAGGGCTAGTATCCGCCTCGTAATCGACACCGTCGAGACCAAAGCCAAAGAGACGTAAAAATTCCTGGTGGTAGCCCTTAAAGTCGGTCAGCTCACCGATGTTGTCGGTATTGACACTATCCCACAACGCCGCCACCTGTGCCTGAACACTCTCTTTTAACTCTTCACCGTCCATACGCCAGCGGCCGTCGTCATCGATATCCGCCTGCCCGGCAGTGTAGATCTGGCGTTCGAATAAACCCTGTATCTGCTCGATACACCCCTCGTGGGTGCCTTCGGCCTTCATTACCTTATAAAGGATGGAGATATACAGCGGCATAATGGGAATCGCCGAGCTCGCCTGGGTCACCAGTGCTTTTAGCACCGACACGCGCGACTCACCACCGATGGAATCCAGCTTTGCATTGATCGCCGTGCTGGCTCGGTCGAGATCTTTCTTTGCCATGCCGATGCTGGCGTGACCATAGAGCGGCCAGGTCAATTCTTTACCAATATAGGTATAAGCGGTGGTCTTGCAGCCCTCGGCCAGCAAGCCCGCATCGTTCAGAGCATCTATCCACCACTCCCAGTCTTCACCACCCATCACTTTAATGGTGTTGTTGATTTCCTCTTCGGTGGCCGGTTCTACAGTAAGCTCATCGACTGCCAAAGTATCGGTATTCACGCCTTTCATGGTGAAGGCTTCGCCGATGGGCTTGAGGGATGAGATATAGGTTTCGCCGGTCTTCGGGTCGGTACGACGGGGGGAAGCCAGGGAATAAACCACCAGATCAACCGGGCCCATATCCCGTTTCAGCGTTGCAATCACCTCTTCTTTAATTTCATCGGAAAAAGCATCACCGTTAATGCTTTCAGCGTAGAGACCCTCGGCACGCGCCGCCGCCTGCATCGCAGCCGAGTTATAATAGCCGGCCGAACCGGTACGGCGCTCGGTCGGTGGCTTTTCAAAGAACACACCCAGGGTATCGGCGCCACAGCCAAAGGCAGCCGTAATGCGCGACGCCATGCCATAGCCCGTGGACGAACCAATCACCAATACTCTTTTCGGCCCGCCGGCAATCGGCCCCTTGGCTTTAACGTAGTCAATTTGTTGATTGATCGATGCCGCACAGCCCTGGGGGTGGGCATTGGTACAAATAAATCCACGAACTTTTGGTTTTATAATCATTTAACTCTCTCAATTGACTGGGCTAATTACGTTTCGACACGAATAGCTTAGCAAAGCGGCCTTAGCAACAGGCTTTGCATCTGCGATAATCGCCCATAATAACCCGAAGCCCTATGTGACTCCACGATGTTTAAACTGCGCTACCCAACCCCGCCAGACTGGGCGAAAACCGTGCTCAACGATTTTGACGCCTTTCTTATCGACCACGCCGGTGCCGAGAAGAAAGCCTCCGGCATGGCCATGTCGATGGCGCTGCACTACGCCGACAAGCACGATATTGTCAGTGCGATGATCGACCTGAGTATCGAAGAGCTCGAACACTTCCGCGAGGTGGTCAAGCTAATGACCTCTCGGCAATTACAGTTACAAAAGGATGAGAAAGACCCCTACGTCAACCAGCTGCGCAAGCAGGTTCGCAATGGTCGCGACGACTATTTCCTCGACCGACTGCTGCTCGGCGGCGTGATTGAAGCCCGCGGTGCCGAGCGTTTTGGTCTGGTTGCCACCGCACTGCCCACTGGCGAATCCACAAAAGGCGATGAGCTGAAGCGCTTTTACCAAGCCATTACCCGCTCGGAAGAGCGCCATCAAAACCTGTTTATCGAACTGGCCGAAAATCATTTCCCCACCGACACCATCAATGCCCGCCTCGACCAGCTACTCGACCTTGAGGCCCAACTGGTGAGCAGCCTGCCCTTTCGACCCGCCCTGCACTAAGCGTAGTAGCCACGATCCATGAAAAGCACCCGCAAATACCTGGCCCGCTACGCCGAACCCGAGGCCGCCTTAGCACTGGAGCACTGTCGCGCCACGGCTAGCAGCAACTGGCAATACTGCCTGGTGATTCCCGCTTATAAAGAAAGTAATGCTTTTTATCAGCGCCTCAGTACCACCTTGCTCAAGCAACACGCCGTACTGCTGATACTTGTCATCAATCAACCGGACAGCCTTGCCAGCCCCCACCACGCCAATAGTGCTTTATGGCAAAGCCTGATCGACACTAGCAATGAGGGACAAGCGTGCGACAAGTTACAACTGCGCAGCATCCCCGCCACCGATAGTGCCTTGTTGCTGATCGATCGTTTTAACCCTGCACGGCAGATACCGGAGAAACAGGGCGTTGGCCTGGCCAGAAAAATCGGTGCCGATATTGCCCTTGCCCTGATCGACGAAGGACATATTGAGCAGCCCTGGATATACACCAGCGATGCCGATGCCCACCTCCCCAGCGACTATTTTCTCGCACTGGATGGCGACAAGGGTAAAACGCAGTCCGCAGCGGCCATCTATCCCTTCAAGCACCACTGTGACGACAGCCCCGTTGGCAGAGCAACCTGGCTCTACGAACAGCGCATGCAATACTATGTCGACGGGCTACTCAGTGCGGGCTCACCTTATGCTTTCCAAACGATTGGCAGCGCCATCGCCGTTTCGGCCTCGCACTACGCCCAGGTTCGCGGCTTTCCAAAACGCAGCGGCGGTGAAGATTTTTATTTATTAAATAAACTCGCAAAAACCGGACGCATCCACTGTTTGCAAAAACCCGAAATCATTATTGAGGCAAGGCAGTCAGACCGCGCACCCTTCGGCACTGGCCCGGCAATCAGTCAATTATTGCGAGAACAAAAACTCGACGCTGCAAAAATTTTCTACCACCCTCAAATTTTTATTGAGTTGAAAGCATGGCTAAAAGTCATGCCAATGACTCAAGCACAAGACCTCGACGACCTGGCTCTCTCAAGCCTCACCTTGCAAGCTCTACAGACTTTAGGGACAGCCCAGGCTATCGTGGCCGCACGTAAAATCAGCACTTCAGCACCCAGTTATAGCAAACAACTCCACACCTGGTTTGATGCCTTTAAAACGCTGAAATTTGTCCATTATCTACGCGATAACCAGCACCCCAACGTCTGTATTCGCACACTTGAAAGCGCGGACAATCGGTAAAGCCAAGCGCAGTCCGCAGCGCATTTATTGTCCAGCACTCGCCATTTTGTTAAACTCAAGCCCAAGTTGTCGCTAGTCAGTATCGCTCCTCGCCCAGGTTGTTAAGCCTGCCAAGTCGTTCACCGCCTGTACCAGCTCGCATTAATCCAAGGCCTTCAGCCGCAATATCGTCGCACTAAGACGACCTGCTGCCCCGTGAGCAAAAATTCTAACGTCGAGAAATAAGCATTTTTCTCGGCAAACATTTATTCACCCGCTACCCACCCTACCTTCAGGAATTTTCTATGGAAATCAACACTGTAAAATATGCCGCCAGCGATGGCCTTGTCAGCCGCGGCGATGCCTACGGCGATCCCGCTCACCCACCCATTATCTTTTTGCACGGCGGCGGACAAACCCGGCACTCCTGGGGCGACACGGCGCGCAAAGTTGCCGACGAGGGCTGGCACGTCATCAATATCGACTCGCGGGGCCACGGTGATTCCGACTGGTGCCCAGAGGGCGACTACACCACCGATGGTTTTGTGCGGGATCTCAGCGCCAT
>MAAC01015673.1_pt1 | contig 14797 bp, 11 predicted proteins | sample 1115981 | NCBI WGS metagenome assembly MAAC01 (sample SAMN04961126, study PRJNA320927) | seawater metagenome | isolation source: sample BD02T64 sea water enriched with oil for 64 days | place: USA:Gulf of Mexico | collected 2013-07-27 | reverse complement strand
TACTATTGGTGTAATCGCTGCGGTGAACGAAGTGATCCTGTCCGGACAGATACAGTCTATTGCGCTGGCTCTCTTCATCTTGGTGATGATGTGTATCATTGTGTACAGGTCTAGTATTGCTGGTATGTTCTTTATGGTTCCAGTTGTACTGGCAAACCTTGTTACCTTTGCATTCATGTCTTGGCAAAATATTGGTATGAACATCAATACTGTACCGGTGGCCGCGCTGGGTATTGGTCTCGGTGTGGATTACGCTTTGTATATTTGTGACCGGATTGCAAATGAAGTGAAGGCAGGTAAAACGCCACTTGAGGCTATCTCTGCATCATTACACTGCGCTGGTCGTGGTGTACTTGTAACGGCATTTGTACTGATTGCTAGTGTTTGTGTATGGCTATTCTCATCCCTTCGCTTCCAAGCGGAAATGGGTATGTTGATTGGCCTTTGGTTGACAGTATCAGCGCTAAGTGCACTGTTCCTAATGCCAGCACTGGCTTATATCTGTAAGCCTAAGTTCATCTTTGGTGATGCTAAATAAATCACCATTTGTGATACGCCTTAAGTTGACAGCAGGTGCCATAAAATAGCATTGCACCTGCTGTAGCTAAGGTAAGTTCCAGGAATAAATGGAACGATAAAAAAGGCCCGTAAGGGCCTTTTTTTATGCCTATTTTCAAATTGGATAGATGATGTTTTTTCCGGCACAGCCATATGGACATATAGCTTCAACCATCTATCATAAATGGGACAGAGGGGCGTTGAGAGGCTCTCTGTTTATGAGTGCCTCATGAAGACGGTTGTTAAGATAGTTTAACTTTTGTCGCTGGATAGCATGGTATGTTGGTGAATATACTCAGATAGCTGCTGAGTGGAGCCATCAAATTCCTTGATTGATACATTGCCGTCAGATGTTAGTTTGTGAGTCAATTGCTTTCCGAGTTCGACGCCCCACTGATCATATGAATTGATGTTCCAAATACTTCCCTGAACAAATACTTTGTGTTCATAGAGTGCGACAAGAGCACCAAAGTTTTTGGGTGAAAGTTCGTTCACCAATAGGATATTTGATGGTTTGTTACCTGGGTAGAGCTTATGTGTTGGTGTACTTTTATCACCTCGACCAGTCATCAAAGCTGCGGCTTGAGCAAGCAGGTTGTTGAGTAAAAAGTTGTGGTGCTTTTCATTACTGAGCGGGTCATTTACAGCGGCTATGAAATCTATGGGGACTAGGTGTGAACCCTGATGAAGGAGCTGGAAAAAGGCATGTTGTCCATCGGTACCTGTTTGTCCCCATAAGATAGGTGCTGTCGTGTAGTTTACAGACTCGCCATTGAGTGACACTGATTTCCCATTACTTTCCATATCCAGTTGTTGTAGGTAGTCTGGAAGCAGCGTGAGCCTTTCACAATAGGGAATTACTGCAATAGTCTGTGTATTAAGAAAATTGCTATACCAGATACCTAACAAGGCTAAAATTACAGGCATATTTCTTTCGAAAGGTGTCGTCTTAAAATGGATATCCATTTCTCGTGCACCATCGAGCATAGCTTCGAAGTTTTTGTAGCCAATAGAAATGGCAATAGGTAGTCCTATACTTGACCATAAAGAATAGCGGCCACCCACCCATTCCTGAAATTCTAAGATCTGTGATGGATCTATACCAAAAGCTAGTGCATTTTCACGATTAGCCGTTATTCCAATCACGTGTGTGGATGATTGCGCTTGTGATAGTCCTAGATTCTCTTCTAACCAGTTTATAGCCGAATGGGCGTTAAGCATCGTCTCTTCAGTGGTAAAGGACTTACTGGCAATAATAATTAGGGTAGTCTCAGGGTTTAGGCTTTTGACTGTTGTGAGTATTTCTGCGCCATCGGCATTAGATACAAAGTGTATCTTGAGATCGGGGTGGGCGTATGCCTGAAGGGCCTGACAGGCCATTCTCGGGCCAAGTTCTGAGCCACCAACACCCAGGTGAATAACATCAGTTACTGCTTTTCCTGTGGAGCCTAGCCACTTACCCTGACGTATTTGATCGCTGATAGAGGAGACTTGGCTCAATGACTGTTTGACTTGCTCATGTACAGGCATTCCATTTAGGACGTAATTGTCCTCAGCTTTCCCCCTCAATGCCGGGTGCAATGCGGCCTTTTGCTCTGTCGTGTTAACAAGTTCTCCTGCAAATATGGCCTTGGTGTGATCACTTAACGCAGATTGATCTGCCAGTGCCAGCAGAGATGACATCACTTGATCATTGACCAGGTTTTTGGAGTAGTCTAAAAAGAGTTCGTCATGTTGAATAGAAAGCTGCTTGCTTCGAGCTGGGTTCTTATTGAATAACTCAAGAATACTTTGTTCTAGGATCGATTCTTTTAAATTCAGCAGCTCATGCCATGCGGGCAGGCTAGTAGGGGAGGGTCCGGAACTATTGAATGTCAATTATGTGAACTCCTAATCCGTTGCTGATTCAAGTATATGAAAGGTAGAGGAATCTTATCCAGGGCATACCACTGGCTACACATAATATTACCTGCAGAGTCATTCAGAAGGTTTAGTCTCGGCCCTTTCCAATACCCCTGATTTGGCGGTGCCATAGGGTATCAATAATTCTATGTTTATGCAGTATTTTGGTGCCTGCAGAGCTCTATGTAAGTGCCAGGCAGGTATCCAGCATACGGTTTGAAAACCCCCACTCGTTATCGTACCAGGAGAGGACTTTTACGAGGTTTCCTTGCACACGGGTATGAGAGGCATCAAAGATACTGGAGTAGGTCGTATGATTGAAATCTATGGAGACTAGGGGCTGTTCGGTATAGCCAAGAATACCCCTAAGGTTGTGCAATGCAGCCTCTTGCATGATGGTATTTATCTCTTCCACAGTTGTTTCACGTTTTGTCACGATGGTTAAATCAACCAGAGATACGTTGGCGGTAGGTACGCGCACAGCCATACCATCTAATTTACCTGCTAGTTCCGGGAGTACGAGCCCAATAGCCTTTGCGGCACCCGTTTGGGTGGGAATCATTGACTGAGTGGCAGAACGTGCTCTGTAGAGGTCGGAGTGATATACATCGGTCAAGTGCTGATCATTAGTATAGGCGTGTATTGTGGTCATAAAGCCTGACTCAATACCCACTGCATCATGTAATAGTTTAACGACAGGTGCCAGGCAGTTAGTGGTGCATGAGGCATTGGAGACAATTTTATGATCTGGTGCCAGCGTATGGTCATTAATACCAAAAACCACGGTGGCATCCATATTTTTTCCTGGGGCAGATACCAGGACTTTTTGAGCGCCTGCCTCAAGGTGTCCAGCAGCCTTGTCTCGTTCGGTAAATGCGCCGGTGCACTCAAAAACTACGTCAACCTTCAGTTTATGCCATGGAAGCTTGGTGGGGTCTGACTCCGAAAGTACCTTGATGTGATCATTGCCAATAATCAGCGACTGCTTATCGTGATTCACCACTTGGCCGAAGCGGCCATGAACACTGTCATATTGGGTTAGATGTGCGTTGATAGAGACATCACCCCGGTCATTAATTGCAACAATTTCAATTTTCTCTTTTAGCTCAGGTCGCTCATAAAAAGCCTTTAGAATGTTGCGGCCAATGCGGCCGTAACCGTTGATAGCTATACGTACCATCGTTTGTTACCTCTATGCCAAAGGCGGCTGGTTATAGTTCTAGGGTGTATTCACGCACTATACCTATATACTTATGGCTCTCTATGTTCCTGTCAATGTTGGTTGGGCCAAATCAATTGTCGGTATTATGGTTTTTCGGCTTGACTACATACGTTCACTTTCATATATTACGCGCCCTTACGCACTCGTAGCTCAGCTGGATAGAGTACTCGGCTACGAACCGAGCGGTCGAAGGTTCGAATCCTTCCGAGTGCGCCAAATAAGAAAACCCGGCCTTGTGCCGGGTTTTTTGTTTGTGGTATTTGGAGGCAGATAAGAATCTTCTCAGGTTCGACAAACTCGGACCACGAGTTTGGATCGAGCCGCATAGCGGCGAAGCCCATAGGGTTGTAAAAGTCTTAAGACTTTTACAAGTCAATCCTTCCGAGTGCGCCATTTTACTACTTGGTCGTATCCCAAAACCTCCGTATTCCGGGGGTTTTGTCGTTTTAGATCTGCCTAAGGATAGAAAAATCGCTGTTTATACTTGCGTGTCCTGTGGGGTATGATGATGCGCTGGTATTTTCTAAATCTTGGTTGTCTCATTTTGACTGCGAAGTATTCGCTTTAACACGGTGAGTTCTTACAACGAAGTTATAACAGACTAATAACACTCACTTTCTTGGTGGCGATCTTTCATATGAAAAAATATCTTGTAGTCTTATGGGTTTTTCTCGCGTTTAACGCAACAACCGTCATTGCAAAAGAAATTCATCAAAGAGAAACCTTCATAAAATACGGCGTTAGCTATGTAACGAGAACCAGTAAGCCAGTTAATGGCGTTGTCGTAAAATATTACACTCTAAATCGCCTGTTGGCTTTGAGGATTCACTATAAGGAAGGGAAAAAAGATGGTCTGGAAGAGTCTTTCTATAGAAATGGTCGTCTACACTTCAGGATCAATTATAAGAATGGGCAAGAGGATGGGCTCGCAGAGTATTTCCATACAAATGGCCAGCTGAAATCTCGAGCCACATACAAGGATGGGAAAGAAGAGGGGCTCAGTGAGCACTTCGATAAATCTGGGCAAAAAATTTAGAGTTTTTCAATTTGAATTGGCCATGTAAACCGATGGTCAAAGAAGCACAAAGACCACGATGTTTCCGAAGGGTTTTTGTGCCCAATTTTTTCCTGATCCACCTGCTTACCAGTTTATAAAATAGCTGTGTTTTTCTATCACCTATAAAGAATCTACCAGAGTCGCTATCAGTTGAGTCGGCTTTAATTTCGTTTGTTCTAATTAAAAACTAGACAAGTAATCAGGTTGAGGCGTATATTTGACCGCATGGTAATAAATTGGATGATACGTTGAATTCAACCAATCAACAAAAAAGTGTAGGTAGACCCCGAGAATTTGAAGAAGACCGGGTGCTTGACGCGGTCATGAACACGTTTTGGAATCAGGGTTATGAAGGTACTTCATTAAAAGATTTGTGTTCAGCAACAGGGCTGCATAAGGGAAGTTTGTATCAGGCTTTTGGTGACAAACACCAATTATTTTTGAAGTCACTAAAATATTATATGGAGCAATCATTTAAAGAGGTAGCAGCTAGTGCTTATTTACATGATTCTCCCATGGCCAATCTACGTTCTTTACTCAATGAAATAACCACCAAATGCATTGAAGGTGAAGGCTGTATGGTGGTTAATGCATTGGTTGAGATGGCTCCTCATGATCAGGAAGTTAAACAAATGATTGATCAGAGTTATGCCATGAAGCAGAGATTTCTAACTGATCTGATTGATAGAGCCCAACGTGATGGTGAAATCACCATTAAGCAAGAGCCAGATCGATTAGCCGCGGTGTTAATGGTGACGTTAGCAGGGCTTGCTGCCACCGTAAAAGGATTTTCCAATACTGACCATATTAGCTATGTGCTAGAAGACGTGTTGAGTTCTTGGGCATAACTGTTTGATATGACCCGATCGTATTGGGGTGAGGTTTATTATAGGTAGCGATTAGCTACATTTTTTTGACATATTTATGACCAATTGGTAATTAATAATCTGAGGTAATCTCATGGACCGCTATTTTGAAGCGATAGATCGATTCTCTGCAAAGCTGACAAGGGGCGTTATTCAATTTCGCTGGTTGGTGCTGATCGGCGTTGTCGTGATGACTTTTGGCGCTGGCGCTGGTATGTCGAAACTGGAGTTTGCCGCAAACTACAGAACATTCTTTTCTGATGAAAACCCGGAATTAGCAGCATTCGAGAATTTGCAGGCGACCTATACCAAAAATGACAATATCTTGTTTGTTATTGAGCCAGAGAATGAGGGTGATACGGCCTTTACCAACAACACATTGGCTGCCGTAGAAGCGCTGACATCGGAAGCTTGGAAGATTCCCTATGCAATTCGCGTAGATTCTGTCAGTAACTTTCAGTATACCAAGGCCATTGAAGATGACCTGATTGTTGAAGATCTGGTTATTGATGCAAAAGACCTGACACCAGCTGAATTGCTCTCTCGTAAGAAAATTTCGATAGATGAGCCGCTTCTGGTTAACCAGTTGGTAACACCTTCTGGTGGAGTTACCGCCATCAATGTGGTTTTGCAGTACCCGGAAAAAAGCCTGATGGAAGTGCCTGAAGCCGTCAACGCTGCGAGAGCACTACGTGATCGCATCGAAACGGACTTTAGTGGTATCAATATCTCATTGACCGGTGTTTCCATGCTCAACAATACTTTCTCTGAAGTAGGGCAAATGGATGCAGGAACACTGATGCCGCTGATGTTTCTGGTGATATTGGTAATGGCCTGGCTGATTCTCCGTTCATTTGCCGGTACGGTTTCAATTCTACTGGTCATTGCCTTCTCAACCATTGTAGGTATGGGAATAGCAGGATTCTTTGGTGTAAAACTTACACCAATTTCCATGAGTGCTACCACCGTTATTCTTACCTTGGCAGTAGCGGACTCTATTCATATTTTGATTTCCTTGCGAGGGCTGATGCGTGAAGGCCTCACAAAAGTTAAAGCGATCCCAGAAGCTGTGCGCCTGAACTTTATGCCCGTCACCATTACATCGGTGACAACTATTGTAGGTTTTCTTTCTCTGAATTTTTCTGACTCCCCACCATTTTGGCACCTCGGTAATATTACAGCGGTGGGTATCGGTGCTGCATGGTTGTTCTCCATCACATTGTTGCCGGCTTTGATGAGCTTATTGCCGGTTAAGGTGAAAGAGGCGCATGAAGCTGAATGGTCGCAAGCAATGATGACGCGGTTAGCCAACTTCGTTATTGCAAACTATCGCAAGTTATTGGTGGGTATTAGCGTTGTGGTTCTTGCTTTCATAGCCTTTATCCCAACAATTACCTTTAACGATCAATGGGTTGAGTATTTTGATGAGAGTGTAGAGTTCCGCACCGACTCGGATCAGGCACTGAAGCACTTTGGTCTATACCCCATTGAGTTCTCTGTACCTGCACTTAATTCTGGTGGGATTAGTGAACCTGAGTATCTGGATAACCTTGAAAAGTTTGCGGTATTCTTACGTTCTCAATCTGAGGTGATACATGTGTACTCCATCTCAGACATTATGAAGCGTCTGAACAAAAACATGCACGGCGATGATCAGAGTTTTTATCGTATTCCAGATAATCGTGAATTGTCGGCACAGTATCTATTGTTATACGAGCTGTCTTTGCCCTATGGGTTGGACTTGAATGACCGCATTAATGTAGATAAGTCTGCCACGCGTGTAACCGCTATGCTGCACAAAGCCACCACCAGTGAGACCAAAGCTTTTCTTGCCAGTTCACGTCAATGGATGGCTGAAAACTGGCCTGAATATATGCAGGCGCAGCCTACCAGTGCACAGGTTATGTTTACCTATATTACCGATCGTAATGTGCAGAATATGATTACAGGAACAATTGCTGCAATCTTTGCTATTGCCTTAATCATGATTGTGGCACTGCGTAGTTTCCGCTTGGGGATGTTGAGTATGATTCCCAATGGTTTGCCGTTACTGATGACATTTGGCGCCTGGGCATTACTTATAGGAGAAGTAGGGTTTTCTGTTGCTACTGTGGCTTCCATTTCACTGGGGATTATCGTGGATGATACGGTGCATTTTCTTTCTAAATATGTACGCGCCAGGAATGAGAAAGGCCTCTCTGCAGAGGACTCCATAAGATATGCTTATCGCAATGTAGGCATGGCTATTGTCGTCAATACAATTATTTTAGTTGTAGGTTTTCTGGTGCTAACAACTTCAGCCTTCAAGTTGAATGTTGATATGGGATTGATGACAATTATGTCGATTCTATTTGCTCTGTTGCTCGACTTTCTGTTTCTCCCAGCACTTTTACTGGTTATGGAAAAGGATAAGAGTTCTGTACCCACAGGTGATACTCAATCTGTGCCAGAGTCTTTATAAGGTGTGACCTATAAGGCTTGATATTGTCATAGGGAAATAAAAGGTGAATAAAATGAAACAACGAAATATTTTTAGTGCCACACTTTTATTTGTGGTGAGTATTGTCAGTTTTTCCCAGCTGCTTACTTCTTTCGCACTGGCGGCCATTGTTGAAGAGAAAAGTGTTGAAGAGAAAACACCTGAGGAAGTGAAAGGCTTTGAAATTGCCGCTAGATCTGATCGCTCAGATCGAGGTTTCGGTGATAGCGAAGCGAAAATGACTATGGTACTACGTAATGCTGCTGGTCAGGAATCGACTCGTAGCATGCGGTTTACAACCCTGGAAGTACCCGACGAATCGGTCGGTGATAAAAGTCTCATCTTGTTCTCTACACCCAGAGATATCGAGGGCACCGCATTGCTTTCCCATGCCAAAATGCTTGATCCGGATGACCAGTGGCTTTATTTGCCAGCGTTGAAGCGAGTGAAGCGAATTTCATCAAGAAACAAGTCCGGGCCCTTTGTGGGTTCAGAGTTTGCTTTTGAAGACTTTACCGCCAGTGAGCTCAACAAGTTTAATTACAAGTACTTGAGAGAGGAGGCTTGCGGTGAATTGCAATGTGATGTGGTTGAGCGTTTTCCTCGTTATGAAAATTCAGGTTATACCAAACAGATTTCATGGGTAGACACCACGGATTATCAAATCCGTAAAATCGAGTTCTATGATCGACGCGACAGTTTGCTTAAAGAGCTAAGGTTTGAGGACTATCGTAAATATGCTGATGCCTACTGGCGTTCCCATCGCTTAGTGATGAAAAATATGCAGACAAAGAAGAGTACAGATCTGGTCTACGGTGAATATAAATTTGGTGTTGGCTTAACCGATAACGATTTTGTTAAAGGACGGTTGTCCCGCCTGAGGTAGGCATAGTGAAAGACTTTTTTCGTCAATTTCTCCTTAGTTTGGTTGTGCTTTTGGTCGGCTGTGGCGTGGCTGTAGCCAGTGATTCCGAATGGGATTTATCCGGTAATACCGCATTGCAGCTAAGAGGGTTTTCTCAGAATGCACTCTGGCCAGAACAGAATAGCAGTGATGCCGAGGTCTCTGTATCTGGTGAATGGGAAGTGCGATGGCGCAGTGAAGAAGGTGATCAGCGGGCATCCTTTATTCCCTTCGCCCGCTGGGATGAAAATGATGACGAAAGAACCCATATGGATTTGCGTGAGGCTTACTGGGCTTATGAAGGGAGGGCCTTCGAAGGGTCGGCCTATGACGGTGTCGATTTCGAATTACTTGTGGGCGTTAATAAGGTCTTCTGGGGTGTAACCGAGTCCGTCCATCTAGTTGATATTATTAATCAGACAGACTTAGTGGAAGATATCGATCAGGAAGATAAGCTGGGTCAGCCGATGGTCAATCTCGCCTTACAACAGGATTGGGGGCTGCTGAACTTCTATTTGTTACCCTATTTTCGAGAGCGTACTTTCCCCGGCCAAGATGGCCGTTTTCGTGCTCCCTTACCTGTAGATTGGGATGATGCTGAATATGAGTCCGGTGCTGAGGAAAAGCATATGGATTTGGCCCTGCGATACAGCCATTACTTTGGCGATGTGGATGTGGGTGTCTACTATTTCCACGGTACCAATCGTGAACCACGATTAGAGGTTTCGCCCAATGGTCAACGATTAACTCCCTTCTACGATCAGATAGATCAACTGGGGGTTGATGTGCAATACACCAAAGATGCCTGGCTTTGGAAATTGGAAACCATTGTCAGAGACGGCTATGACGAGTCGTTTATGGCGGCAGTTGGTGGCTTTGAATATACGTTTTATCAAGTGTATGAAAGTAATGCTGACATTGGTTTTCTGATGGAGTATCAGTACGACGATAGATCTTCAAAGGAACCCATTACTATTGCCGATAACGACCTTTTTGTTGGCGGCAGATGGTCATTGAATGACACCCAGGACACAGCGCTGCTAGCAGGTGTCGTGGTAGATGATGAGACCTCTGAAACATTTTTTAATATCGAGGCCGAGAGACGTTTTGGTGATAGTGTCGTTGTGGAGTTGCGGGTTCGCGCTATAACCAATGCCGAGTCAGATGAACCCTTGTATTCGTTTAGTCGAGACGACTATATCCAGTTACAAATCAGCCGATTTTTTTAACCGCCACTTAAAAATCAAACATCGTTTCCTTTGTGTCTTTTTCTTTGCCCACTTTTTCCCTTGTGTTGAATCAGTTTTTAAACGGCTGAATGTTGCAGCATGACAGCAGAGCTGGGAGAATCCGCGCTGCTGTTTTTTGCAGCATCTTTTTTTATCAGTACCTTTATTTAGCAGTAGATGTTCACCCGCTTAAAAGCTTGAGGCTATGGTGTCGAAAATTGAAGTGTCCAAAATCGGTTTGTTCTTTGGTAGTGATGAGGGAAACACAGAATCTATCGCTCAGCGCATTGCTAAGCGATTGGGTGAAGATGTGGTGGATATTCATGATATAGGTGATGTCACACAGCTTGAGTTCCTCGATTACGACAAACTCATTCTCGGTATACCCACCTGGGACTTTGGTCAGATTCAGTCCGATTGGGAAGACTTCTGGGATGATGTGGAAGCCATCAATTTTGCGGGAAAAACCGTGGCTTTTGTCGGATTGGGAGACCAATTTGGCTATGGTGATTTTTTTCTGGATGCTATGGGTATGCTGCATGATGTGGTGATCAAAACCACAGATAAAATCATTGGCTATTGGCCCACAGAAGGCTATGACTACGATGCGTCAAAAGCAGAAATTACATTAGGGTCTGAAGTAGCAAGAAAGAAACTATTTATGGGGCTGGCGCTCGATGAAGACCAGCAGCCAGAACTCTCTTCAGGCCGCCTCAACCTCTGGTGTGCCCAAATCCATGCTGAGTTTGGGCTGGATACGCCTCTTATTGAACTGGATGACTAATAGGGGTGTGACTAAAACATCACGGCCTCAGCCACAAATACCGCTCTAATTGGTGCAGGATGGCCTTCAGCCGTCAGGGAGTCATCATTCGGGTCTAAAAAGTCCGGCAGTGAATCAAAATGCATCCACTCCGTTGATCGTTGTTCTTCAATACTGGTTTTAGAGATATCCACCACTCGGGGGTTTTTCAACCCACACTTCCTCATCCAGGAAAGTAGCGTCTCAACACTCGGTAGGAACCAGACATTACGCATCTTCGCATAACGCCCTTCCGGTACCAGCACGTCGCCCATTCCGTTTTCAATTAAGCCGCCCTCAATGACCAATGTTTCCAGAACCAGTTGACCACCGGGGAGAAGGCAGTCTTTCAGTTCTCGCAGGTGGTCCATGGGTGAGCGGCGATGATAGAGAACCCCCATCGAAAACACCGTATCAAAGGCTTTTAACTCGGGTGGTAACTGTTCAATGCCTACAGGAAGTACATCGACAGGGACTTCTTTTACATCGTGCTTAATGGCCGAGACGTAGTGTTTAATCGCATAGAATTGATGAACAAACTTATTGGAGGGATCAATACCAATCACTCGGTTGGCACCTTCTCCCAGCATCCGCCAGCAGTGATAACCATTGCCACAACCTACATCCAGAACTAACCGGTTTTTTAGTGGGGCCAAGTGAGGTATGACTCGATCCCACTTCCAGTCTGAGCGCCATTCAGTATCGATATGCAGACCAAATAAATCATAGGGGCCTTTCCGCCAGGGGTGCAGGCCCATTAGTGTTTCTCTTAATTGCTGGCGAGTACTGTCATCGCAATCACTCGCTTGTCCCACCGTTATGCCATCTTTCAAATCTATTTGAGAGGGCTCAATTTGTGGGAGATTTTCCAGCGCCAACTGCCAGTCGGGCAGATCACCCCAACGTTCAGCAGACATGGCCTGCTCAAGTTGTTCAGGGAGTACCGTTGCCCAAGCTTCTAGGGGGCCATCGGCAATGGCCGTTAGCAGGGAAGAGAAGTCGATAAGTGGTATTTTGGTTGAGTACATTTTCGTACGGTCTATTAGGGGTGGCTATTTGAGTACAGCTTATTTAAGTGCAATCAGTGAGGCAAAGTTAAAACACTGGAACCACACGTCAACACTGCTGAACCCGGCTTTACGGAGTCGGTTGCGGTGAGTTTCCAGTGTCTCTGGCATCAGCACATCATCCAGTGCCGATCGTTTCTGGCTGATTTCCAAATCACTGTAACCATTGGCTCGCTTAAAGTTGTGGTGCAGCTCAATCATCAATTCCTGGTGTTGCTGGTCATCAAAGGCCACTTTTTCAGAGAGTACCAGTACACCGCCGGGTAGCAAACCATCGGCGATACGTTGTAATAGTTCAGCCCGTTGTTCCCTGGGAATAAATTGTAAGGTGAAGTTCAGCACCACCATACTGGCATTGGTAATAGGGACATCCTGAACATTTCCACAGACCAGATTCACAGGAGTAAGCTCTGCAGGAGTGCGCCCCACAGAGCTGTTGTCATCATCTTTTTGTATAACAGCTCGGCACTGATTCAGCATATCTTTGCTGTTGTCTACGGCCACTATTTCACAGTTGCTCTCACCGTGACCCTCACCGCTACTTTTACCGATTTTGTGCGGAATATGATGACGCATGGCGATAGTGGATGCACCCAGAGAGCAGCCCAAGTCGTAGCAACGACTGTTGGGTTGCACATACCGTTCAGCTAACGTGCCAGTCATGGCGATGATGGTTTCGTAGCCGGGCACTGAACGCTTGATCATATCGGGAAACACTGAGGCCACAGCTTGGTCAAACCGGAAGCCGGCAATATCCAGTTGTGGCGTGGCGTAAATGTTGTCCCGGTCGTTATTCATTTGTAGTTTGATCGCAGGTTGAGTTTTTTCACTTAATACTCCGCTAGCAATACCCGAATGTCCTTGGGTATTGCACAGCTTGCCTGCTCTTTGTAGTCAAACCAGACCAGCACCGCCTCACCACGAGCGACCATTGCTCCCTGCTGCCAAGCCTCATGCACCACAGTAAATGATTTTGTACCAATCTTGGTGATACCCGTGTTGATTATCACTTCGCTGTCATAGTGTGTCTGATGAAAAATATCTATATTAAAATGACCTATTGTCACGGGCCAGTCATCAAGGGCCAAGCTTGGGTGTACCCGCTTATAAAGATCCTTCCGTGCGAAATTAAACCAAATGGGAAACACTGTGTGATTGATATGCCCAAGAGCATCGGTTTCTGAAAAACGGGGCTCAATTGTGGTTTTAAACATCAGTGAAATATTCCTGCGTAATTTCTTCAGTGTCCTATTTAGTGCCCTATAGAGTCACTGAGGTTAGCTTCAGCGACTCTGCCACCGTAGCATTATCCGGGTTAGTAATTACCACTGTACTGGCTTTATCTTCAATCAGATAGGTGACGGCAACCCGTTGTAAGTCTCCCAGCGTGACGGCCTTTACTTGGTTGCGGAATAGTTCTCGTACTTCTCGCGTACGACCATAAAGCTCGGCATGGAAAGTTTGCTTGGCCTCACCGGCGGGTGAGCCGGGTTTATCAATGGAGCTGACTACCCCGAGAATGGCTTGTTCTACCTGAGACCATTCATGGTTCTCATTCTGAAGCCAAGCCAGCGACTGGTCAAAATCGTTCAAGGTGCCTTCAATGCGGGGGTCACGGTATGAGAAGAATCGGAAGGCCGCAATATTGCCATCTTGCCCAGCTCCACCACCATAGGCGCCACCTTGCTCACGGATAGCGCGATGTAGGTAGCCATTGCGCAGGAACCCGCCCAACACAGTGAGGGCAGCCGCATCCGGGTGTGACATGGGGACTGTGGGATAGGATTTTGCGCAAAAATTAACCTGGGTACTGGTTTTCCACAATTCGGCGACCTGTTGATGTAGCTCAGGCTGGCCAAAGGCTGAAAACGCAGGGTTAGTTTCCCGGGTAAAACGTTGATGAATGGCCTGATGATAGTCAGCGAATTTCTCCGCTTCGCCCACCACCAAAAACTCACGGGGAGCGGTTAATATCAGCTGGTGTATCTCGGCCAATTGTTCTGCCAGGCTTTCCAGTTCGCCGTTATTGTCCAGGCTAGTATCCAACTGTTTGATTTGCCGAATACCTTCCAGGCCACCCCATTGATGGGAGAGCTTAGCCCCTGGGCTGGTACCACTGGAGGCCGCAGTCATCGCCAGACTGTGGCCGCTGCCAGTCACGCTCGCTTCACGGCTGGCACGGGTTTGAGCGATCAGTTCTCGAATACGAGGTAGCTCATCAAAACGCACCTGTTCCAGTGTTCCTTGCATCAGCTCGGTCATTGCCGATTGATTCCGAGCAAGGCCCTTGGCAGACAGTGTCAGGTGGCCAGAGAGCAATTGTTCGTTGTCCGGCATACCACGGGCACTGGCATAGGCACTGATACCGCCACAAATTTGAGACTGCCAAAGCTGTGTCGCTAAATAATTTTTTTGGCCGACACCTAGTTCCGTCAGGCAATTACCGTAAACGGGTAGCAGGTTTAGCTGCTGCTCGGTAAATGCGGGTAACGGCAGAATGATTTGCTGATATACCAGCCCATTGGTGCCTGCACCATAACTGGTCAGAGGAAGCGGGCTTTCACATTTTTCTGAGGCTGCCACATAAGCCATTTCCAGAGGAATATCCTCCAGTCCTACCTTGGGCAATACAGACTCATCATCTTTCTGTTGCTGGCGTTCGTTCAGTACCTGGGCTTTTTCAATGACTGCCTGTTTGCCGGCATCATCCA
>MAAC01010243.1_pt1 | contig 14802 bp, 14 predicted proteins | sample 1115981 | NCBI WGS metagenome assembly MAAC01 (sample SAMN04961126, study PRJNA320927) | seawater metagenome | isolation source: sample BD02T64 sea water enriched with oil for 64 days | place: USA:Gulf of Mexico | collected 2013-07-27 | reverse complement strand
AGCGAGGCATTGTTGAACGCAGAACATCCGGTTAAAATCAGTAGGTTAAAGTTATTACTGACGATGATATTGCCCATTAGTGCAGTGTCAGTTTCTCCATTTAGCAACAGTGATGAGAGGAAACTGTCAAACCCCAATATTTGCTCTGCAAACAAACTCAGCGAGAGCTGACTGACAGGTTCGCGTAACGCCAGAGCAATCATTAAAACTGCTGCACTGAAGTCGCTGCTCTTTAAACGACTGTTCACTCGCCAAAGGATTGCCGCCAGGGCGCAAATCAACCAGCTTAAAGTGGCGCTGGGAATAACTAATAATAGCGCCAGCAGCAAACACATTAGGTGCTGTTTTTGATAAATGCCCTGGGCTAATGAGCTGTGGGGTGATCCTGATCTAAGCTGAAAGGCGCGAATGGCCCGCCAGCGCAAGTAGCAACTGCAGGCAATCCCCATCCAGATAATGGCATTTTGTTCAAACCCTGCTGTCAGGGCAGTTATAAAACCGACAGCCAATACTTGGGATGAAATACTGGGTAACAAAGCGTTGCCGGCTGCCACCAGAGATAGCCAGAAATACGGCGAATAGCTGGGGTTAACGGATCTCATTGCAGCCACACAACTGTTTTTGTATAGCGAGTTGATATTGGGCAAGGATGTCTGGAATAACAGAATCGGCGCAATAATGCGTCGCGATTTGCGTCTTAGCCGCCTCACCCATCAGTAATCTTTGCTCACTGGACATTTTAATCCAGCTGTCGATAGCTGACTTAAATGCCTTGTTGTCCAGCGGGTCAACCAACCAGCCATTAATTTTATCTTCAATTAATTCCTGTAGCCCGCCAGTGTTAAAGCTAATCACCGGTATCCCTTTGGACATGGCTTCAAGGGCAACAAATGGCAGCCCCTCAAAGCGGCTGCTGATACAGAGCAGGCCAATGTTGTCCCAGTGATCAGACATCTGGCATTGGCCGCGAAAGGTTATATGTGGATTGGCAGCTTCAAGAGTGTTGGCCAGAGGTCCTTCTCCGTAACAGCAAATGGGGTGAGGTGACTCTAAGGCAGCGGTTATTTTGCCAAACAAGTCCGGCCCTTTTTCAAATGATAATCTACCGACAAAGGCTATTTCCTTATCTTTTCTTTCATCTATAGCCGGGCTCGGTTGATTGTCAGCCTGCATGAAATTGGGAATGTAAATCGACTTAGTTTTTAAGCGCTTGCTGATTTCTCGACTGACGCTGATCACAGCGTCCGCCCAGCCAGCGGTTAGGTCATCGAGTTTGCTATAGATTCGGACTTTACCGCTACCGCTGTCCCCTGAGTGATAAGTTGACACCACAGGCACCTTGCTAAAATTAGCGATCAGCCGCCCAAATATTCCCGCCTTGTAGCCGTGAGTCGCCAGCAGACAAGGTTGTTCGCGTAACAGGCTAATCAGTGAGTAAAGGTTTGGCAGATATCGGTACTTTATGCCTGCGCGAGTTAGTTGTTTAGTAAGGGGGTGCTCGGCATAGAAATGGCAGAAAATTATTTCGCAATTATATTGATGCTGTTGTAACCAGGCGCTCAATTTGATCACGTGAGTCTCAATGCCCCCCGCAGATCTACTGTCTAAAAGTTGGAAAATTTTTACGCTGTGCATGGCAATCATATTGAACTCCTTAGCATTGCGTTGTGGTATAGCAATGACAGAGCAAAAATTAAGCCGTGTTGATGTTTTTATTTTAAAAACAATAATTTGCAATTTTGTTCTCGTCGTTTTCTTGGTGAGTTCGCGCAAATACGCAGACGTTATCCAGTCGAAATCGCTTTTTTAAGTAACTCTCGCAGATTGAGATACATTTTGTGAGTAGATTTCAAGCAAAAGTTTTAAGTGACTGAATTTATTGGATGTTAATTCTGGCAGGTATCTTGCTTTGACTATAACAACAACTCATGGAAAGGAGGGTGCTATGAAATATTTAGTAACAGGCGGCTGTGGCTTTATTGGGTCTCATTTGTGTGAAAGCCTGATTTCTCAGGGACATCAAGTGTTAGTGCTGGATAATCTGTCCTCAGGTTTTAAGCGTAATTTAGCAGACGGAGCACAGCTGATCGTTGCCGATGTCACGGACAGTAGTATAGTTAAAGAGGTGATGGTGAATGTGGATGGCTGCTTTCACTTGGCGGCCATTGCCTCAGTAGAGCGTTCAAGTAATGATTGGATCGGGTCTCACAAAGTGAATCAACAGGGGTCGGTGAATGTATTTGAGGCGGCCAGGGCCTGTGATCAGCGTTCGGAGATCCCGGTTGTGTATGCCTCTTCTGCGGCTATTTATGGTGATAATGCCAGTATTCCTTTGATGGAAAACTCCCAACCAAGTCCTCTCAGTGCTTATGGAGCGGATAAACTAGGTACCGAGTTACACGCGCGTGTGGCCTGGTTAGTGCATAGGGTGCCCACTGTAGGTTTGAGGTTTTTTAATGTATACGGTCCCAGACAGAACCCCGAATCACCGTATTCAGGGGTCATATCCATTTTTATCGATCGCATTTTGCAAGGTTTACCTATTACCATTTTTGGTGACGGCCAGCAGACCCGCGATTTTGTCTATGTCGGCGACGTAGTGAATTATCTAACCACTACAATGGGTTTGTTGCGTACTAAAGGTGAAATATTTAATGTATGTACTGGAAAAGCCACTTCTATACTGCAGCTGGCGAAAACACTGTCGATGATCGCCAGAGAGCAATTATCTATTGATTATGCCAAAGCGCGCTGCGGCGATATTTCGGCTTCTCTGGGCGACCCCAAAAAAGCTCAATTAATTTTAGGCTTATCCTCTGAGACCAGTTTGGGAAATGGCCTGACAGCGACAATGCGCTGGGAGGGGCTGAAGATGAATTAACAAGCTTTTAGATGATTTAACAAGCTTTTAGATGATTTAAGAAGCTTTTAGATGATTTAACAAGCTTCTATGAGTTGCGCCGCAGCGGTTTTGAAAACAAAGACGCTCAGAATTGGGTGGTCAGCGTCGATATAATTGGTGAGCCGCTCGAGACACTCTGCTGTTAATACATGACCTTCAGGCAGTAACAATAAATCCTGGTGGTTGAATAAATCTCTGGATAGAATCATTTGCGCTGACAGAAGTCTTACCGCTAATAACTGCTCGTCATCGCGCTGTAGCTGCTGATCCAGTTGACCAATCAGTTCAGGTAGATACGCGAGTATTTCAGGGTCATACTGGCTAGCGGCCCCGGCGTTTAATTTTTCCAGTGCGGAGCTGGGGCTTAGCTTGACGCTTTGTTCTGTGCCGCTAATGGCACTAATGTAATCCCGAGCGATAGCTAAAATAGACACGCCTTTATGTGTATGGTCGCCGCTATTGAAATAGCGATATTGATGTAAAATAACCTCGGCACAAAGAGACAGGAAACGCACCGGAGCCATCGCGTTGTAGGCAAGTTGTGGGTGACTTAAATAGACTTTCTGCTGCACAGTGTTAAGTTGTTCGAAGGGTTTCTGGTAAAGCGTGCTATCAATACAGAGTAATCCCAGTTGATGTAATAACCCAGCGAGCTTTAGCTGCATCACTTCAGCGGTTGGCAACTGCACTTTATTTGCTAACATCACGCAAAGTTCACTGATATCGCGCGCTTTTTTACCGCCTAGCAGAGGTTGAGAGCTCAACAAGTTGTAAAAAACCTGCAGTGTCGCCCGGTGATCACAGACAGATTTATCCCGGGCCTCAGTCAGCTTGTCCAAAGCCGATTGTATCTGTGCGGTGCGCAGTTTAACTTTGTCCTCAAGGCTTTGGTTAAGTGTTATTAGCTGTTGATTTTGCTGCTCTATTTGGGCAGATAGCAGGTTGTTTTGGCGCAGCAATTTCAATTGAGTCAGTTCTTGTTCAAGTACTTCTAAGAGTATCTGATTATCCCAGGGCTTTTCCAGGTATCTATGCACCTGGCCGACATTGACGGCTGCTATGGTAGATTCTTTGTCAGCATAACCTGTCAATAAAATTCTGATGGTCTCTGGATAAAGCTTAAAGACCTCGGCTAACATTTCTACCCCATCCATCCTACCCATGCGCATATCGCAGATAACCAGGTCTATAGGTTGCTGGGACATAATGCTTAAGCCTAACTCAGCGCTCAGGGCACAATACACTTTGTATTGGCGGCCGCGTAATACCCGCTTTAGTGCATTGAGGATGTTTTGTTCATCATCTACGCACAATATATTCCAGCACTGAGCCTGAGAATCTGTCCTCTGAGCAGGGGTGCTATTTGTTTTTTGATTCATTAAGGTGCGATGCCTGTAAAAACTTAGCTGTACTGGAAATGTAGACCATATTCGACGATGAGCAAGTAAACAACCTTGATAAAGGTACTGGCGATTGGCGATTTAATTGATGGATTTGTTAGAGTTAAGAGTACTTTTGTGTTCTAATTCGCCACCATGTTTAAACCATTCTCCCTGTATGTTGGCCTGCGATATACTGCAGCTAAGCGCAACAATAATTTTATTTCCTTTATCTCGCTGGTCTCAATGTTGGGCTTGATGTTGGGTGTCGCTGCATTAATCGTCGTACTGTCGGTGATGAACGGTTTCGACCGTGAATTGCGTGAACGTATCTTAGGTATGGTACCCCATGCCACTATCACCGCTTATGAAAGCCCGATAGAGGATTGGCGTGCTCTGGCCGAGCAAGCTGCTAAGGATCCCAGGGTCGTTGCCAGTGCGCCCTTTATTCGCGCGGAGGGCATGCTAACCAATGCCGGCCGGGTAAAGCCCGCGTTTGTGCAGGGGATTGACCCCGATGCTGAGTCCAGGGCGTCTATCGTTACCAAACATATTAAAAGTGGCGACTGGCAACAGTTGCAAGCCGGTAAATTCAACATATTTCTAGGCAAAAACCTGGCCAACAATTTAGGCTTGCGCCTGGGCGATAAAGTGACTTTAGTGCTGCCCGAAGCCTCAGTGAGTATTGCCGGGGTTACTCCCAGGTTAAAGCGCTTTACCTTTGTCGGTACTTTTGAAGTTGGCGCTGAATTAGATAGCTCGCTGGCCTATATTCATATAGCAGATGCCGCCAGAATCAAGCGTATGCAAGGGGTAGAAGGTCTAAGGTTGACGCTCGAAGATTTGTTTGAAGCCCGGGCGACAGTTGCAGAAATTGCCGGTCAGCTCAATGGCTATTTTTATATCTCCGATTGGACTCGTACTCAGGGAAATCTATTCGCTGCTATCCAAATGGAGAAGCGCATGGTGGGGTTGCTGTTGTTTCTGATCGTATTTGTGGCAGCTTTTAATATAGTCTCGACGCTAGTGATGGTAGTGACGGACAAAAAATCAGACATTGCGATACTACGTACTTTAGGTGCCAGTCGCGGATTGATCATGCGGATTTTTATGGTACAGGGGGCAGTGATTGGCATTTTAGGCACATTGATGGGCACCTTGTTAGGGGTAGCGCTGGCATTAACTATCAGTGATCTGGTTGAGTGGCTCGAGCAATTATTCGGTTTTGAAGTGTTAAGTTCCGATGTGTATTTCATCAGTTATTTACCTTCACAAATAAACTGGAATGATGTTTCAACGATAGTCTTAGTAGCGCTACTTATCAGTTTTCTGGCGACTTTGTACCCCGCCTACAAAGCGTCCCGTACCCAACCTGCAGAGGCATTGCGCTATGAGTAAAGTGTTAGTTTGTGAAGGTGTCTCCCGGGTGTTCAGCGAGGCTGGAACCGATCTGCATGTGCTAGATGATGTCTGCTTTAGTATCGAAAAAGGTGAGCGAGTCGCCATTATGGGGGCCTCTGGATCTGGTAAAACTACCTTGCTAAATACCATCGGCGGGCTGGAATCGCCAACCTGTGGAACAGTGCACTTAGCGGGCGAATCGCTGTATCAAACCTCTGAGCGCAAGCGCACTAAAATTCGCAATCAGCAGTTGGGTTTTGTCTACCAATTTCACCACTTGCTGCCGGAATTTAATGCCTTAGAAAATGTCGCTATGCCGCTGTTATTAGCGGGCGAGTCGAAACAACAAGTACTGTCTAAATCAGAGCAATTACTCAGTGCTGTAGGTCTGGCTGAAAGACTGAAACATAAACCGGCGCAGTTGAGTGGTGGCGAAAGACAACGGGTCGCTATTGCACGTGCCCTTGTCACTAAACCAGCCTGCGTTTTGATGGATGAACCCACGGGGAATTTGGATAGTCACACGGCGCTGGAGATTCAGGCGCTGATGGATCAGCTAAATGCTGAGTTTCAAATATCTTTTGTGGTAGTGACCCACGATGAAAAACTGGCGCAACGTATGGATAGAATATTGTTCTTAGAGGACGGTAAATTAATCGAGCGTGCCCTGACGCACTAGTTTGCTAGATCAACATGTGACAGTTGGTCGATAGGCCGACTGTAGTTGTTTGAACAATAATCGCTTTATCCCGCTGTGTCGCTTATTCACTCTCGTCTTTGCTGCGCTTTTTCCAATTGCTACGCACGTGCCAAATCCAAAACCTATTGATCAGTACATAAAAAATCACTGAAAACACTGTGGCGCAGATCAATGATCCGGTAAGAAGTGGCCAGAGTAATGCAACTAAATGGGTCTTCACATACTCATAGCTAAAAGACATGTTATGATCTAACGCTTGGCTACCTAAGACAAAAGTGCCCACTTTATAAGTGAAATAGAAAATCGGCGGCATAGTGATAGGGTTAGTGATCCAAACCAAGCTCACCGAAATAGCTAAATTTGATCTGATAACAATCGCCAGAAAAGCGGCGAGTAACATCTGCATCGGAATAGGCAGCAGCGCGCAAAATATACCCACTAGAAAAGCCCGGGCGACAGACTTCCTATTCAAATGCCATAGCGAGGGATGTTTTAAATATCTTCCGAGCCATTTTAAACTCGGGTGATCTTTAAAGGTCTGTTCGCTGGGCATATACTTTTTTATAAATTTACGGGGCATATAGGCAAGAACTTTATAATACGATAGCCCTGTATTATGCACACCAACGAGCATCAGGCCAACTAAAAAAGTGACTGCGATCAATATAAGTTGCAGTGTGCTATAGAATTTTTAATAGATGGGCAATCCCGTTCGGGAAAATCTTAGCCCCTGTTACCAGGTGCTTGTTTTTAAGATGTTTATTATTTGTTAATAACGCTAAGTCGCTATGGTTCTGTTTGAAAACTGAAATATTGACAGGAGTAGACTATGCCTGTGTTCAGTGTTGTTTATCTGTTTGCTGTCGTTTGGGTCGCCTATTTGGCAGAACTTCCGGATCTTCTCACTTCGGCGTTGATTCTGCTGTTTGGCTTATTTACGACGTTGTTGGGTTTGTTCCTCAAACGTACGCAACTGGCCAGAATCTATAGCAAGATTGTTTTGCTATTGGCGGTGTTTTGTATCGGTTTTTCCCTGGCGGCTCTGCATGGTCGCTATTTACTTGGACAGCAGTTTTCTGACTCCGCCGCGCGCCTGTGCACAGCTAATGGCGTGGTGGTTGGTCTTCCTCAAGTCGGTGAATCTTACAGTCGCTTCATTTTTAAAGTGACGGAAGGTGACTGCAACGGTCAGGTTTTAGCGTCGAGAAAAATTAGCGTGTCGCTGTATGACTCCGACTATCAAGTAAATGCATCAGATCGGTTGCGCCTTGAATTGAAGCTGCGAAGTTTTAGAGGTAATTACAGCGTTGATAGTTTCGATGCTAAATTATGGGCCCTGAACAACGGCATTCATGCCAGGGGCTACGTTCGAAAAATAATCACAGTAGAGAAAGGTAACTCGCTGCTGTTTGGGCTGCGCCACAAAGTCAGACATTGGATAACAGCTCAAGATATCAGTACGCAAGCTAAAGCGAGCTTGGCGGCTTTAATGTTGGGGGATAAGTCGGCCATCTCAAGCGAGCAATGGCAGCACATGCGCAGTACAGGTACGCTACATTTACTGGTGGTCAGTGGTCTGCACATTGGGATTATGGTGGCCATCGGCTGGTGGCTATTTGTCGGGTTGCGCTCTGTTTTACTGATGCTTGGCTGGCGTTACTCGCTGGTTTTTCTCCCCGAGTTAGGAGCCCTGAGTTTAAGTTTTAGTTACCTGCTGCTGGCGGGGGCGAGTTTGTCAACGCAGCGCGCATGGTTGATGGCTTTTGTGCTGTTAGCCGGGCAGTGGCTGAGTGTCAGAAGCAATTTGTGGCAGCGCTGGTGGTTGGCACTGCTGATTATTATCAGCTGGCAGCCCTTGAGTGTAGTGCAGCCAGGGCTGTGGCTGTCATTCGCTGCGGTCGCCAGTTTGATCGCACTGCAAGGATTTAGGACGTCAAAGTCTAAATACTCTGTATTGATCAAAAGCCAGTGTTGGGTTTGGTTGGGGTTAACCCCCTTATTGCTTTTATATTTCCAACAAATTTCTTTGATCGCTCCGCTGATTAATCTGTTTGCAATCAGTTTTATCTCGCTGCTACTGATGTTACTGATCCCCGCTCTGTTACTGGCTCTGATAAATTACGATCAAATGCTGAAACTGCTGGCTGTCACCTTGGACTATTATTGGCAGCTACTGGCTGGCCTGGATACTTATAGCCAGTACTTTTTGGTGGGGATTTCCGGGGTTGATGGATTCTGGCTACTACTGTTAGCGCTGGGTTGTCTGTGCGTGATTCTGCCAATCTCCAGATGGCTAAAGTGCATAGCGTTGAGTGTCTGGCTGGTTACCCTCTACCCGCCTAAAGATGCACCCCTGCAAAAAAATCAATTCAAACTGACCTTGATCGATGTAGGGCAAGGCCTGGCGGTTTTAGTTCAAACCAGAGGGCGTAATTTACTTTTTGATACTGGAGCAGCATTTCCCAGTGGCTTTAGCTATTATTCTGCAGTAGTGAAGCCGCAACTGGTCGACAGCGGTGTCGATAAACTCGATTTGCTGGTGGTCTCTCACGCTGATAATGATCACAGTGGAGGCGTTTCGTTGCTACAACAGGACTATTCTCCAGGTGCAATCCACCGGGGAATGGTTGTTACCAGTGAACAGATTAGTGATGCATGTCGCAGTGATGATCGCTGGGCCTGGGACGGTGTCAGTTTTCACTATCGCCAGCCAGTGACTGCTGCATCCTATAAGAGGAATAACCAATCTTGTGTCTTGGAGCTGGGGAATGCGCAGTGCAAGATTATTATTATGGGAGATGCGGAGAAAAAAATTGAAACGCTGTTACTGGCCAGTGTAATTAATGCCCGACAGCGACTGTTAGTGGTCGGGCATCACGGCAGTAACACTTCAACCAGTGAGGAGTTTTTGCGCCGCGAAAATTTCTCGTCGGCGCTGATTAGTAATGGCTTTAACAACAGATACGGGCACCCGCACAGCAAAGTGCTGTCCAGGCTGAAATCAGCCGCAGTCAGTGTTCATCGCACTGACTTACTGGGCACTATAACCGTCAGCTCTACGGCTTCCGGTTGCTCAATTAGTAGCTATAAACAACAATATAAACGCTATTGGTGGTGAGTTGAGGGCACCTTGATGGAAAGGGATAGAGTTCTTCATTCACTGCTCTGACAATATTCATTGGCTAACGTTTAAATCAGATATTAAACGAGCCAAATTCAGCTAAAGCCTTTATACTGGGGCAATTTATCAAAAAAATATTTGTGTCAAGCTCGATGGCTATTCAATTCAAACTGATTAGGGGATGTTAAGTGTTAGAAGTGTTGTTTTCTGGGGGCTGGATGATGCTACCTATCGTCATTTGCTCGGTATTGTCTCTGGCTATTAGCCTGGAGAGAGCAGTGACCTTGCGTGTAGCAAAAATTGCTCCCAGTGACCTGATGTCCAGCGTTTGGCTGTGGATAAAAAGCGATCAGATGACTAACCAACGGATGGCCGATATCAAAAAAACCAGCCCACTAGGCGCTATTATTATCGCCGGGTTAAACAGTGCTAGCTTGTCCCGTGAACGGATGCAGGAGAGCATTGAAGAGGCGTCCGCGGCAGTAGTGCATGAACTCGAGCGTTATTTATCTGCGCTGGGTACTATTGCAGCTATTACCCCACTGTTGGGTTTGTTGGGAACAGTGATTGGCATGATTAAAGTTTTTACAGCCATTATGCTGGAGGGCAGTGGCAATGCGGCAGTCTTGGCCGGAGGGATATCCGAGGCATTGATTACCACGGCTGCGGGACTGTTCGTCGCTATCCCGACCTTGATTTTCCATCGATATTTTCACCGTAAAGTAGACTCGCTGGTACTGGAGATGGAACAACAGGCGGTGCGATTAGTTGACAGTATTCACGGAGAAGCAGATGTCGATTAATCTAGTGGAACATTCACTTCTAGGCTGTAGCGATGAAGTTTAAGCGCCGGGTCCGTCAGGATATTGATGTCAACATGACACCGTTAATTGATGTGGTGTTTCTTTTGTTGATATTTTTTATGGTGTCGACAACATTTACTAAGGAATCGCGGTTGGGGATTAATTTACCCGAAGCGGATGTCAGTGAGCAAGTGCTGGCAGATGACTACAACGTCGAAGTGCAGATTGATGCCAATGGTATTTTTCGAGTGGCGAATATCACCTTGGGTAACAATGATTTGTCCACTATCAGGGCAGCCCTTCAGGTGCAGCTGCAAAGCAAGCTGCACGGTGCGAAATCGGACGCTAACCCCAGCTTGACGATTACCGCTGATGCAGCCACTGCGCATCAATTTGTGGTTTCGACTATGGATATAGCAGGGCAACTGGGCTTTAGTAAGTTGCAAATAACTACCCTTAAAGATGAGTCTAAATAGCGATGGGACTTGAGAGTGCCTGGTACAAGAGCAGAGCCACCTGGACACTGCTATTATGGCCGCTAGAAAAACTGTTTGTCACTATCGCCCATTACAACAAATTAAAACATTTAAAAAAGCAATGGCAGCCTCCCTGTCCGCTGCTGATTGTTGGTAATATTTCGATAGGGGGGACAGGTAAAAGTCCTCTGTCTATCGAGCTGATAGAGATCTTGCGCAGCAGGGGTTATAAGGTAGGTGTGGTCAGTCGTGGCTACGGTGCAAACAGATCTGACTTTCCCTATCAGGTAAGAGCCTCAGATACTGCAACACAGGCGCCAGACGAGCCGCTAATGATTGTGCGGCGCACAGGGGTGAGCTTAGTCATAGATCCCAACAGGGTGCGCGCTTGTCAGTATTTACTGGCCAACAATGATTGCGATCTAATCTTGTCCGACGATGGCTTGCAGCATTACCAAATGGGTCGTGATATTGAGATTGCGGTAATCGACGCCAGCCGCGGTTTAGGTAATGGTCACTGTCTGCCGGTGGGCCCATTAAGAGAATACCCCGCGCGCTTGCAAACAGTGGATTATGTGCTGATCAACGGCGCTGGTGCGACAAACTTTGATAGCAGTTACCCGATGCAGATAGCCCCTTGTGGCTGGTACAGAGTTAAAGATGATCACTATTTCAGTTTGCAAGAGTTCTCGGCAAAATTACAAAGTGTCGATTTTGGAAGGGCTAAGATTCACGCTATCGCGGGAATTGGCAACCCACAGAGATTCTTTGACACCCTCAAACAAATGGGATTAGATGTCATTGCTCACAGTTTTGCAGATCACTATCAGTACCGCAGCGCAGATATAAGTTTCGATGCAGCAGATATTGTCTGCATGACAGAAAAAGATGCGGTAAAATGCCGTCAATACGCCGCCGAAAATTGTTATTATCTGCGAATTTCAGCACATCTGGAGCCCGCTTTTATCGATAAACTTTGCAGTCAAATAAACGCAGTAAATGCGGCTAAATTAACTATTTAAAATGAGCAGGTAAATCTGTTCACCTTTATAAACAACTAAAAGAGAGTGAGATGATGGACAAAAAGTTACTAGATATATTGGTTTGTCCGGTATCCAAAGCCCCTGTGGAATGGGACAGGGCGAAGAACGAACTAATTTGTCGCAGCAGTGGTTTGGCTTATCCGATCAAAGATGGCATTCCTGTGATGCTAGAGACAGAAGCCCGTACATTAAGCACCGACGAGAGATTAAAAAAATAATGGATTTTACCGTTGTTATACCGGCGCGCTACGCCTCTACCAGATTCCCCGGCAAGCCGCTGGCGGACATCGCCGGCAAGCCTATGATCCAGCATGTGTATGAACGCTCTGTCAGCAGTGCTGCTAAAAGGGTGGTGATAGCCACAGATGATCCGCGCATTGAAAAAGTAGCAAAGAGCTTTGGTGCCCATGTGTGCATGACCCATGCAGATCACCCGACAGGCACCGACAGGTTGCAGGAAGTAGTCGCACAGTTAGGTTTAGCGGATGATGAATTAGTGGTTAATGTGCAGGGGGATGAGCCGTTGATTCCCGCTTCAATTATCAACCAAGTCGCAGAGAATTTAAGTGCCCAGAAGTTAGCGAGTATCGCCACGTTAAGCGAGCCTATCAGCGACTTAGATGTGCTGCTGAACCCTAACACTGTCAAAGTGCTGACCGATATAAATGGTTTGGCGTTATATTTTAGTCGCGCCCCGGTTCCCTGGCCGCGAGAGGCTTTCAGTCAACAACAGCCAGCTCAGATGCCCGAGGGGTTTGCCTGGCAGAGACACATTGGTATATATGCCTACACAGTGGCACTGTTAAAGAAATACGTCAACTGGGCTCCAGCTGCAGTAGAGCAAACGGAGTGTCTTGAGCAGTTACGAGCGATGTGGTATGGAGAGCGTATCCATGTGGCGACGGCCCTTGAAACGCCGCCGCCTGGTATTGATACACCAGAAGACTTAGAGCGTTTAGTGGCCCATTTGGCAGCGCTACACTAACGTCACTACATCAGGGAGGTAAAATTTGATGTCACTTACCCCTTACCCCTTGCCCCAATAAAAAAGCCTGTATTTCGACCAAGAAATACAGGCTTTTTACTGCTTACCACTGAGCCCAGTGTTTGTGTTAACTAGATCAAGCAGCCCGAGAATTCAAGCTGCTGGATTTCTTAGAATGCATTACAGTGACAAAGCGCACAGAGCTGCTGTGCTGATCAAGTTTTAATAAGTCTATGGTCTGTTGCGCTAATAGCAAAGTGCCATTGTCAGAGATCCGCCCTTTAGCCATGGTCATGCAGAAGTCATTCAGTGAAGTGTTGGTGATATAGAAATCCTGATCACTGCCCTTTAGCTGGTCAGTACTTTGAAACTGGCTGACGCGGCTGTCCTTAATGGTTTTGATCTCGCTGAGTTTTATATCCACAGATGGGCCGCCGTCAAACAAATCAATCAATCCACTGTGTCTGAATCCTTCTTTTTCCAGCATTCTAAGTGCCGGGGCAGAGGAGTCGTTGGGTTTGCTCAGTACTTCTCTGGCCGCCTGGGGTAGTAAATCTACGTAAATAGGGTGCTTTGGCATCAACTCAGTGATGAAGGCAGAGCCTTCAGTGGCTGCGATAGTGACGGCGTTTTGAAAAGGCATGTCAAAAAATTTACTGCCTAATGCCTGCCACAATGGCGAGTCACCGGCTTCGTTAAACCAGCCGCGTAGCTCAGCCATGACCTTATCAGAGAAGCGCTCGGTGGCATCCGCCATTAATAGGTAACGGGCGCGCGCTAACATTTGCCCGACACCGGGTTTACGGTATTGCGGCAGCAAGAACAGTGAACCCACTTCAGTGGCCCCTTTAAAATGTTCCACTAAGGTTAACGTTTCGTTCTGCTTGCTAGTGTTTAAAGTGATGCTTTTGTTGGTGATGGTTGAGCGCTGATAGGAATAAAAAGGCTGGGTAGTACCTATGCCGTTGTAAATAGCGGTAGTCCCGGCAATGTCGCCGCTGTCGCTGTCTTCCAGTACCATGAAATAACAGTCCTGCTGACCGCTGTTGTCAGGGTTAAATGCATTTGCAGAAGATTGAAGTTTAAGTTCCCAGCTCTTGGCACATTTTGGCATTGAAGTCATGCCATCTCCGACGTTATTGGAAATAGCTAACAGCGCGTCCAGATCGGTTAGTTTACTAGGGCGAATGAACAACATTGATGAATCTCCAGCACTGGGGCAGCAATTACAGTATTAATTAGTATGCATACAGTTTAAAGAAAAGTAGGCAAAATGAGCTGTCTAAATTTGCTTATATTTTAAATTTAATAGCTTTAAATAGTTTAATGCCAAATATAATTCTGTTTGTCGTTTGTTTGAATATGACATTGATAATCTTGCTCTTATATACTAAAGCCTTTGAATACGGGCTTGACAGTTGAGTTTCAAAGATTAATATATGTCGATAATTTAAAGATAAGGATTGTGGGTGAGTTAAATGCGCTTAGATAAAATTAATCGAAATATTCTTTCGTTACTGCAAAGTGATGCCAGAATAACAAATCAGGAGTTGGCGCAACACGTAAATTTATCTCCTAGCTCCTGTTTGAACCGGGTAAAAAAATTAGAGCAAGCGGGCTTAATAGGGCCATACATTGGCGTTGTCAATTTGGACAAAGCTTGTCGCAGTGTGATGGCAATTATTACCGTTAAGCTGCAGGATCAAAGCACTGATGGCTTTCAAAATTTTTTAAGCTGTGCCAGAGCTATCCCCGAGTTGATAGAGTGTTATACCGTTTCCGGTAGTTTTGACATGTTTTTGCGGGTCGCTGCGGCCGATATGATCCGCTTTAACCAAATTGTTGATGAGCTATTAGATATTATCCCGGGGAAGGTCAATTTGAGCAGCCATATAGTATTATCTACCGATAAATCATTTCGTGGCTACCCACTGGAATCTCTGCTGGAGGAGAAGTACGAGTGATAGATAAAAGCTGGCTGGTGCAATTTAG
>MAAC01018507.1_pt1 | contig 14808 bp, 12 predicted proteins | sample 1115981 | NCBI WGS metagenome assembly MAAC01 (sample SAMN04961126, study PRJNA320927) | seawater metagenome | isolation source: sample BD02T64 sea water enriched with oil for 64 days | place: USA:Gulf of Mexico | collected 2013-07-27 | reverse complement strand
ACCCTGGATAGTTAATTCAGCAATGCCTTCAGTAGCGGCTACTCGAGGCGATAATGTGAAAGACAATGTAGAACACGTCATTTTTGATTCCCCTGTAGCCGGGATCTATACTTTTTCAATTTCCCATAAGGGGAGTTTGTCGGGCATTATTGGAGCTCAAGATTACTCTCTGATAATTTCAGGAATTGCACCAACACCTACCGGTCCGGTTCCCGTGGTTTCGTTTACATCTTCAAATACCACTATTTGTGAAGGAGATTCCGTGTACTTTACAGATACCTCTATTGGAAGTCCTACCAGCTTGGAATGGACATTTACGGGTGGGAATCCAGCTACGTCAACCCTAGCCAATCCAGCAGTGGTTTATGCCACGGCTGGTTCTTATGCGGTAAAACTCAAAGCATTTAATACCATTGGAGTAGACTCTGTACTGCTAGCCAATTATATAACGGTAGTGGCAGCTCCGGTAGTCACCACCACAGCATTTGGCGATGAATGTGTTTCGAATGGGACATTAACTCTTTCAGGAGGATTACCCACTGGAGGAACTTGGAGTGGAGCTGGGGTCAGCGCTGGATCGTTCGATCCAATGGGAGCAGGTGTGGGAACGCATACCTTAACGTACACCGTGAGTAACGGAACATGTTCTTCAAGTACCACAGAAAATATTACCGTAGTGAATACACCCGTGGCCAATTTATCCAGTTTTTCCGCAGCGGTTTGTGACAATAGTACCGCCTTTTTATTAACCGGAGGAACACCTATTGGAGGAGTTTATAGTGGGACTGGAGTGAGTAATAATATGTTTGATCCAAGTGTTGCAGGGGTCGGACCACATCTAATTACCTATACGTTTTCAAATTCTGGAGGGTGCGCAAGTTCGGCTTCTAGTACGTTGACCGTAATACCGGGATTAGCCTCTTCTTTAAATAGTTTTAGAGATGTGTGTGATAGCTCTGCCGTAATAACGCTTACTGGTGGAACTCCAGCTGGAGGATATTTTACTGGAATCGCAGTGGATACAGCTGCCGGAACTTTTGATCCGTCTTTAGCGGGAGTGGGAACACATACCATCACTTATTTTGCCCTAGGAGGACTATGTGTTTCTGCGGCAACGAATACCATTACCGTAAACCCTTTACCTATAGTAACCCAAGCATCTTTGCCAAATGAATGTGTGGCAACTACCCTGGTTACTTTAACGGGCGGTTCTCCCGCAGGAGGTACCTATTCTGGAGGCGCAGTGACTAATGGCGTTTTCGATCCATCTATTGCAGGTCTCGGGATCCATTGGGTGTATTACAATTACTCCGATACAAACACGGGTTGTTCAGGAGTAGATTCAGCCAGTATTGAAGTGGTAAACGCTATTCAGTTTACCCTAAACGATACCGCTATATGTGAAAATGAAAACCCCTTTTTATTAACCGGAGGAATGCCGTTTGGAGGTACTTACTCCGGTATTGGAGTCGTTGGGAATACGTTGTTTGATCCCATGGTCTCTGGAGTTGGAGTACACGCTATTTCGTATGTAGATTTAGTAAATACCTGTGTGATACCTGTAACGGCTAATTATACGGTATTAGCAGCTCCTGTGGCTATTTTAGCCCCGATACCTAATATTTGTCTTTCAGGTGGGCCAGTAACCTTAACGGGTGGGGCACCAACGGGTGGAACGTATTCTGGGATTGGCGTTATCAATAATATTTTGGATCCGTCTGTGAATGGTGCGGGAACCATTCTTATTACCTATTCCCTTACTTCCAATGGATGTACGGATACGGCAAGTCAATTAGTGGTTATAGGTGCCGGATCACCGGAAATCATGAATATTAAAACTTCTTATTGTATCAATGATAGTGCCGTTGTATTTATCGGGAATCCGGGAGGAGGAACATTTTCGGGGAGCGGACTCTCCGATAGTTTATTTGATCCTAATGCAGCGGGTGTAGGTATGCATTCCATTGTATATACCACTACAGGAGGATGTGCAGGCTCTTCGTCTTATGTTGTTCGGGTAAATGCGAAACCTAGCTTAGGGAGTGTGACCGGACCGCTTATTTCGTCACAAAATGTAATTGCACCGTATAGTATTACCGCACAAAATGGGGCCTATTATAATTGGATGGCTACCGATGGAATAATTGTATCCAATTCTAACAACCAAATTACAGTGAGGTGGGATGCCACCCCAACCGGAATGTTAGAAGTCGTAATGGTGGACCAAAATGGATGTATGGATACCGCCATATTGAATGTGGTGCTTTGGCCGGTGAGTGTGGCTGAAATTGATTTGGGTGGAAGCGTAAGTTTTTATCCTAATCCAGTAAAAGAACAAATTTTCTTTACCGGTGACATGGATAAATCTGAAGTATACGAAATGGTGATACTTAACGTAGCAGGACAACACGTGTTTTCGGAAAAAAGAAATATAGATAAAGGAACTTTTAATTGGAATGTCAACGTTTCAACATGGAGCTCGGGGCCTTATTTTTATCAAATTAAAAGCTCGGGTAAAGTGTATGGTCAGGGCCAATTTTTGAAACATTAATTAAGAAATCCACCAGCCTACCTAGGCTAGAGTTGTTTTACCTTTGCGAAACTAAAATTTGAATATGCGTACATTAATCAGGGATGCCCAGATTGTAAATGAAGGAGAAATTTTTACTGGCTTTGTGTTAGTAGAAGATGAGTTAATTGTAAAAGTAGGTAGAGCAGGCGATGAATTGCCTCCTGCCGATAAAGTAATTGATGCGAAAGGAAAGTTTTTACTACCCGGGCTCATCGATGACCAAGTTCATTTTAGAGAACCAGGTTTAACGCATAAAGGTGATATTCAATCGGAATCCACGGCTGCAGTTGCAGGTGGAATTACCACTTTTATGGAGATGCCAAATACGGTTCCTCAAGCGGTGACTATTGAAGAACTAGAAAAGAAATATGAAATAGCTTCCCGTACCTCTCTTGGTAATTACTCTTTTTATTTAGGGGTAACCAATAGTAACATTGACGAAATTAGAAAAATTGATCCGGCACGAATTTGTGGCGTGAAAATTTTCATGGGTTCCTCTACCGGAGATATGGTAGTGGATAACGATAACTCATTAGATAACGTCTTTCACGATGCGCCCGTTTTGATTGCAACACATTGTGAAGATGATGACATTATCAAAGCGAATCAGGCTAAGTATGAAGCCGAATTTGGAGATGATATCCCATACAAACATCACGCGGATATTAGAAGTCATGAAGCCTGTTATAAGTCCTCAAGTAAAGCGGTAAACTTGGCTAAGAAAAATGGTTCGCAACTGCATATTATGCATTTGTCTACTAAAAAAGAATTGGAACTGATTGAACAGGGTCCAATGCTCAATAAAAAAATTACAGCCGAAGCGTGTGTCCATCATTTATGGTTTAATCGCTCGGATTATGATAGCAAAGGGGCATTTATTAAATGGAATCCAGCGGTTAAAGATGAAGAAGATCGCTTGGCATTATTAGAAGCATTAAATAATGATACGCTCGATATTATTGCAACAGATCACGCACCGCATAGCCTAGAAGAAAAAACAGGGGTGTATACCAAAACACCTTCGGGAGGGCCATTAGTGCAACACTCACTCACGGCTTTAATGGAGTTCCATTTAGATGACGTGTTACCAATAACAAAAATGGTAGAGAAAGCATGCCATAACCCCGCTCGATTGTTTAGTGTAATAAATAGAGGTTTTATTAGAGAAGGCTATTTTGCCGATTTGGTGTTGGTGAATCCCGATAGTCCTTGGACGGTCGATAAAACCAATATCTTATACAAATGTGGGTGGTCTCCGTTTGAAGGTTATACCTTCCGTACCCAAGTTGAAAAAACATTTGTGAATGGTCACTTGGCTTACGACAATGGCGTGATCGATGCATCCAAACAAGGAAAAAGAATTTCATTTGATCGTTAATTTCATGCGAAAAGTAGTCAAAGTAATATTCGTTTTAATAGGACTGGGATGGTGTACTGCTTGCGAGCCTACCGGTCAAGTGAAGCCCAATGATTTGTTAGCTCAAGAGCCAATGATATTGGTGCTGAAAGATATTTGTTTGGTAGAAGCACGTTTCCAGAGGCGCTTAAGTGTTCCTGGAATTAATCATGGAGATTTGGTTTTTGAAAATTATAAAATCATATTTGAGGGACATAATATTTCCATGGAGCAGTTCAAAAATTCGTATGCTTATTATGAAGAGTCCCCAGAGTTAATGCAACAAATGTACGACTCGGTTATAGTGGTTCTGTCTAAAGAAGAGAGTGAACTAAAAAGTAAGGGAGATCCCAATTATCCTAAAATGGCCCATTAATAGATACCTAGCTATGCAATCAGATTCAAGTTTTATTCCGTTAAATCCAAAAACATATTCCAACGAAGAAATGGTAGAACGGAGTCGTTTGTATTACGAGCAAATGGATCAAAGGAGATCTGTACGGGAATATTCGGATCAATCGTTTCCAGTAGAAATATTGGAGAATATAATTAAAACGGCATCTACAGCCCCTTCAGGAGCCCATAAACAGCCATGGACCTTCTGTGTGGTAACTAGTTCGGAAATTAAATCAAAAATTAGAGAAGCTGCTGAAGAAGAGGAACTAGAAAATTATTCTCGAAGAATGAGTGATTCTTGGCTGGAGGACTTAAAACCCTTTGGGACAGATCATATCAAACCTTTTATAGAAGTGGCACCTTATATTGTAGTAGTGATGAAACATTCGTATGAGTTTGGAGATGAGGGAGAGAAACTTCAAAACTATTACGTAAATGAATCGGTGGGAATTGCGGTTGGCTTTTTCCTTTCCGCAATTCATAATGCGGGTCTATTTGCCCTAACTCATACCCCAAGTCCGATGAGATTTTTAAAAAAGATTTTAAATAGGCCTGAAAATGAACAACCTTACTTGCTAATTCCTGTGGGGTTACCCTCTGATAACGTGCGAGTTCCGGATATTAAAAGAAAAGGTTTAGAGGAGATAATAGAGCGGTATTGAAACATTTTGCAAAACTTGTTTAACACTCATCTTTTATTTTCCTTTGCCGCGATTATAAATTAACATTAAATATCTTACAGAGATGTCAGAAGTTAAAGAAAAAGTAATAGCTATTATCGTTGACAAATTAGGAGTTGACGAAAGTGAAGTTTCATTAGAATCTTCTTTCACTAACGATCTAGGAGCAGATTCTCTAGACACAGTTGAATTAATTATGGAATTTGAAAAGGAATTTGATATCGCTATCCCAGACGATCAAGCAGAGAATATTGCGACCGTTGGAGATGCTGTAACTTACATTACAAGTAACAAATAATTTTTAAATTTAAATCCCTGTTAAAATGGAGTTAAAACGTGTAGTTGTAACTGGACTAGGGGCAATCACCCCCATTGGTAATAATATTCCTGAGTTTTGGGAATCTTTACTAGCTGGAAAAAGTGGTGGTGCTCCAATTACTTATTTTGACACGGAGCATTTCAAAACGAAATTTGCATGTGAAGTCAAGAACTTTGATGTAAACGGATATTTTGAAAGAAGAGAAGGTAGGCGAATGGATAAGTATTCCAAATTTGCTCACATCTCTTCAGATGAAGCCATTAAAGATGCAAATTTAGACCCAGAAAAACTCGATCTTGATCGAGTTGGGGTCATCTTTGCCTCTGGAATTGGTGGAATCCAAACGTATCAGGAAGAAGTTTTAGGATTAGCAAGAACCAATATGGTTCCAAAGCTAAATCCTTTCTTTATTCCCAAAATGATTGCTGATATCGCAGCAGGTCAAATCTCCATCAAGTATGGATATAGAGGTCCTAATTATTGTACGGTATCTGCTTGTGCTTCTTCTACCCACGCTATGATTGATGCATTTAACCTAATCCGTTTGGGTAAGGTAGATGTAATGGTTACAGGTGGAGCGGAAGCTGCCATTACAGAGTCCGGTATTGGTGGTTTTAACGCCATGCAAGCCTTGTCTACTCGTAATGATTCTCCGGATACCGCTTCTCGTCCGTTTGATGCGGGTCGTGAAGGTTTTGTGATGGGTGAAGGTAGTGGAGCTGTAATCGTAGAAGAATTAGAACACGCTTTAGCTCGTGGAGCTAAAATTTATGCGGAGTTAATTGGGGGTGGAATGACCGCTGATGCACATCATATTACAGCACCACATCCAGAAGGACTTGGAGCTATAAATGTGATGAAGCAAACCATGAATGATTTTAATGATGTCGTTTATACAGATGTAGACTACATTAACGTTCACGGAACTTCAACGCCTTTAGGTGATATTGCCGAATGTAAAGCTATTAAAGCGGTATTTGGGGAGCACGCCTATAAATTGAATATTAGTTCAACCAAATCCATGACGGGTCACCTACTTGGTGCTGCTGGAGCGGTTGAATCTATTGCGACTATATTGGCTGTTCAGAATGATATTGTTCCTCCAACAATCAATCACTTTACCGATGATGAGAACATTGATTCAAAATTGAATCTTACGTATCATAAAGCGGTAAAACGTACCGTAAATGTGGCTTTAAGTAACACATTCGGGTTTGGTGGGCACAACGCTTCTGTTTTGTTCCGGAAATTCAACGGCTAAAAGGTGTTTAGCTTCTTTAATTGGAGAAAGTCACCCGTTGAGAAGGAAAATCCAAATGTTTCAAAATTACTGAATACCATAGGTCTAAAAACCGCTAAAGCAGAGTTGTATTTACAAGCTTTAAGACATAAGTCCGTCTACGAAAGCTCGTACGAAAACAATGAACGTTTAGAGTTTTTAGGCGATTCAATTTTGGATTCGGTGGTGGCGGAAGTTCTTTATGAAAAATTCCCCCAAGCTAAAGAAGGCTTTCTTACGCAAATTCGTTCCCGTATTGTCAGTCGTAGTAGTCTCAATAAATTAGGGTTCGCATTGGGTTTGGATCAACTTATTGATGCCCAAATGAGTCGCGATGTTAAGGAAACATCCTTAGCTGGAAATGCATTAGAAGCCTTGATTGGGGCCATTTATATTGATAAGGGATTTACAGTAGTCAATACTTTTATTCGTAAAAAACTAATTGAACCTCATATCCATTTTGATACCATCCTTTCGCATGAATCTGACCCGAAGAGTCGGGTCATAGAATATGCGCAAAAGAAAAAGGTAAGGGTTTCATTTAAAACTAGTTTGCACCAAAAAGAAGAGCCGCAATCCTTTAAAAGTACCGTGGTTTATGATGGTGATGAAATCGCCTTTGCTTTTGGTCCTTCAAAGAAAAAAGCAGAGCAAAAAGCTGCTGCTGAGGCGATAGGGATTCTAAGGAAGGATTAAGGCAACTTTTTAACAATTATCCCTTGATTGCTTAACATTATTGTACGTAAGTAGACCATGGATTGATGTAATTTAGCCTACTACTAAATTCAATTACAGTATGGCAGTTAAACGCCTCAAATTAGATCACGAATCCGATGCTTTTGTGTTGGCCATAAGCTGCCATCAAAAGAGTACCAAGTTGGCTTGGGAAATTAGCCGTGCGGTGAAATGTGAATTACAAGCCACCGAAGAATACGAAAACAACATCTATTTTGTAACAAGTGTGGTCGGTTTTCCGTACTTTAAATGGACCAACCCAGATGAAAGATTTACCATTCATTTAATTGGAAATCGAAGTGAAGATTCGCTTTTGGTTCCGAGTCAAAAACAAATGGATTTCTTTTTTGTAGTCACTGGTTTTTTTGAAGAATTAGATTTGGAAGAAGGGGTAAACCATATTAAAAATATTGAAAGTGTACTAACCGCTTTCCCAGTGGTACTGGATAAAATCAAACAATGAAAGAATTTAAAAGAACTAAAATAGTTGCAACTCTGGGGCCTGCAACCTCCGATAGGGAAACTTTAAAACAGTTGATCTTATCCGGAGTAAATGTGTGTAGAATAAATTTCTCCCACGCAGTTCATGAAGATTTGGTAGAAACTATCAAAACCATTCGTGCCATTGATCACGAATTAAATACGCATACCGGGCTATTGGGTGATTTACAAGGTCCGAAGATTAGAATTGGAAATCTACATTCAGAACCTTTAATGGTTGCTGCCGGACATCGAATGATTTTTACCACAAAACCCTATTTGGGGGATGATAAAAGAGTGCATATTAATTATGCTGATTTTGCCAAAGATGTACATGCCGGAGAGAAAATTTTAATCGATGATGGGAAGCTAGTTTTCAAAGTTGTAAAAACGAATAATGTCGATGAGGTGGAAATGGAAGTGGTTTATGGGGGTCCCTTAAATTCAAGAAAGGGTGTAAACCTTCCAGATACTAAGATTTCAATGCCATGTTTGACAGAAAAGGATTTAAAGGATCTGGATTTTGCTTTAAGTCAAAATATTCACTGGATTGGGTTGTCTTTTGTACGTAAAGCATCCGATATTGAGCAATTACGTAGAATTATTGAAGCCAATAATAAGGATTGTCGAATTATTGCTAAAATTGAAAAACCAGAGGCAATTGAAAATTTGGATGATATCATTGAGGTTTCGGATGGTGTTATGGTAGCGCGTGGTGACCTAGGGGTGGAAGTTCCGTTGGAACAAGTTCCTTTGTTACAAAAGGAAATTGTATTGAAATGCCAGAAAATGGCAAAACCTGTGATTATTGCCACTCAAATGATGGAATCAATGATCGACAATATTACGCCATCCAGAGCGGAGGTGAATGATGTGGCTAATGCAGTTATGGACGGTGCCGATGCGGTTATGTTGAGTGGAGAAACATCCGTTGGGAATCATCCGGTAGAAGTGATTAAAGTGATGTCGCGAATTATCCGTCAAACGGAAACGTTTGAAGGGATTTACAATGCGGGTTTTCAGCCACTTATTAATACACAAAGGTTTGTGTCTGATAATATTTGTTTTGCAGCCCTCGATTTGGCCGAAAAAGTAAATGCAAAGGCAATTGTGACACTTTCCTTTTCAGGATATACCACCATTAAAGTAGCTAGCTTCCGTCCCAAAGCAGGAGTTTATGTCTTTACAGGTAATAGAAGATTACTGAAAATGATGAGCTTGGTATGGGGGACACGAACCTTTTTCTACGACAAGTTTGTAAGTACCGATGAAACTATTAAAGACATTAAGGATATACTTCGTAAAAAAGAAGGGTTTGAAGAGGACGATTTAATTGTGAATATTGCGAGTATGCCTATTGAACGAAAGGGTATGAGTAATATGATTCGTTTGTCTTATATCTAAAAATTGCAGCCTAAATTAATCAAACCGCTATCTATATAGATAGCGGTTTTTATTTTGCTTTTTTTTAGGTTATATCCCTTGAATCTCCATCAAGTTATCCCCGATTTTATACGCGTTTTATTCTGTTAACATGGATGAATACTACAATGGATTGGTCCGTATGTGAGGCGGGTTTACCGTTATCAAAAAAAATCATTCAGGATTATTTAGATTGGATTTGCAATTTAAATGGAAGGATAAAAATCACGTGTAAAACTGACTTATAATTGGAGCTCTCACTTTTGGAATCTGTAATTTTGAATTAAAATCATCATTAATGGCACGATCAATTTATATCTCCTCCTCAGAGCCTTATTCCGGAAAAACACTTATTGCTTTAGGTTGTTTTGAAGTGGCTTTACGTCATACCAAAAAAGTGGCCTTATTCAAACCAGTAGTTCGGGATAAAGAAACGGGACATAAAGACCCTAATATTGAGTTGATCCTGAGCCATCATAAAATTGATCAAGAGTATGAGGGTACCTATGCTTTTCAACGTGGAGAAGCATTAGATTTAATAGCCCATGATAAGTTCGATGCCTTTATGGAAAGAGTCATTAATAAATACAAGGCCCTGGAGGAAAATTATGACTTTGTAATTTGTGAAGGCACCGATTATATTGGAGAAGGTTCTGAATTTGAACTAGATTTGAATGCTTTAATTGCTAAAAACTTAGGTATTCCTGTTTTAATTCTGGGCCAAGGATTAGGTAGAGATATTGATGATATTATCAACCCTATTCAATGGGCTATACAAAGTTATGCGGATCATAATTGTAAGATTTTAGGGACTATTATTAATAAGGTGCAACCCGAACGGAGGGAAGAGTTGCTTCAAAAACTAAGGAATGAGTTGCCCGATTCTGCCGGAGTAATTTCCGCTATTCCTGCAGAAAAGGTGTTAAGTAGCCCCACAATGAGGGAAGTCGCCAAGCAATTAAATGCGAAGGTGTTATTTGGCGAAAACCATTTAGACAATTTGGTCTATGATATTCAAGCGGTAGCGATGCGTTTGGAAAATTATTTTCGTTTTATGACCGAGAAAAGTTTGGCTATTACACCGGGTGATCGAACAGATATTTTGGTGGGTGCCCTTCAAGCAAGTATGTCGAGTAAGCGTCCAAATATTTCAGGAATTGTTTTAACAGGTGGTTTATTGCCCTCCAAGGAGACCCTGGAAGTAATTGACGGCTTATCTCCTACCATTCCCGTTTTAAGTGTAGACGAATTTACGTACGAAACATCCATTAATGCGGGGATGATAAAACCAAGTATGACGGCTGAAGAAACGCGAAAAATTGCATTGAGCTTGGATGTATTCGAAACGTATGTGGAGTCCACCAAGTTTTTTAGAAAGCTATCTGAGTTGGATGATAATGGAATGACCCCCAAAATGTTCCTGTATCATCTTCGGAAATTAACGAAGGTTAACCGAAGAAAAATCGTTCTTCCTGAAGGGAATGATGTGCGGGTTTTAAAAGCGGTTGAAATTCTACAAACGCAAAACCTGGTAGATTTAATCGTTTTGGGAGAAGAAGAAAAAGTGAAAAGTTTGGCGAAACTTAATGGAATAGAAATTGATTTTAGCGCACTGGACATTATGGATCCTCAAACCTCTTCTTTACGAAAAAAATATGCAAGTGAGTTTTACGAGTTACGGAAACACAAAGGTGTAAATATGGATATGGGTTTAGATATGATGACCGATGTGTCTTATTTTGGTACCATGATGGTTCAAAACGGGGATGCCCATGGAATGGTTTCTGGTGCAGCGCATACCACCCAGCATACCATACGACCCGCTCTACAAATTATTAAAACCGCTGAAGGGGTTCAGACGGTTTCGTCTATCTTCTTTATGCTATTGGATGATCGAGTGGTCGCTTATGGCGATTGTGCGATCAATCCAGATCCTAATGCGCAACAACTGGCTGAAATTGCTATTTCATCAGCCGATACCACCAAGAAATTTGGGATCGAACCCAAAGTAGCCATGTTATCTTATTCTTCCGGCTCTTCTGGAAAAGGAGCCGATGTGGAAAAGGTAAGAGAAGCGACAGAAATTGTACGGAAATTACGTCCAGATATCTTAGTAGAAGGTCCCATCCAATATGATGCTGCAGTGGATTTGGAAATTGGTCAGAAAAAAATACCCGGGTCCAAAGTGGCCGGTCAAGCAACGGTATTGGTGTTTCCGGATTTAAATACGGGAAATAATACCTATAAAGCCGTTCAACGAGAAACGGGTGCCACCGCGGTAGGCCCCGTTTTACAAGGGTTACGTAAGCCAGTTAACGATTTGAGTAGGGGATGTCTGGTGGACGATATTGTGAATACAGTAACCATCACGGCTATTCAATCTGTAGGTTAATTAGAAATAAATGATGAAAATTTTAGTGATAAATACCGGAAGTTCCTCCATAAAATTTGCACTGTTCCAAATGCCAAATGGGCACGAGCTGGTCTCTGGTTTGGTGGAACAAATTGGGGAAGGTATCGGGGCAATTAGCCTTGAAATTAATGGGGAAAAGCATTCTGAAAAATTAGAAATACCAAATCATCAAAGGGGATTAACCCTTGTAGGGACTTGGTTAATGAATCCAAAATATCATTTAATTTCTTCCCCAGATGAAGTTCATGCTATTGGTCATCGAGTGGTTCATGGTGGGGAGTCTTTTCAAGAAACGACCGTGATCAACTCGGAAGTAAAAGAAAAAATAAAGGAATTGTTTGGATTGGCTCCATTGCATAATCCACCCAATTATGAAGGTATTGAAGTGGCCGAAAAAGTGTTTGCCAAAGCCACACAAGTAGCGGTATTTGATACGGCATTTCACCAATCTTTACCTCCAAAAGCTTTTCATTATGCTTTACCTAAATATTTGTATGCGGATTATGGGGTACGAGTTTACGGGTTTCATGGTACCTCACATAGATATGTGGCCAGAGTCTCTGCTCAATATCTGGGTATAGAACCTCAAAAAGCAAATCTGATTACCATCCATTTAGGAAATGGGGCCAGTATGGCAGCAGTGAAAAATGGTAAATCTATCGATACATCCTTAGGAATGACTCCCCTTTCCGGTTTAGTAATGGGTACCCGTGTGGGTGATGTGGATCCGGGTGTGATTTTTTACTTGGAAGAAGAAAGAGGTTATTCGATCCAAAAGGTGAAAAACATGTTAAACAGAGAAAGTGGCATGAAGGGATTGGCCGGTGATAATGATCTTCGAGCCATAACGGAAAGAGTGGCTAATAAGGAGGAAGAAGCACAATTGGCCCTGGATATTTATTGTTATAGAATTAAGAAATATATTGGTGCATATATCGCTGCTATTGGTCCAATACATGCCATTGTGTTTACGGCTGGGGTAGGTGAAAATAGCGCAATAGTTCGTCAAATGGTGTGTGAAGAAATGACGCATTTGGGAATAGAATTGGATCAGACAAAAAACACTATCCGCCTAGACGAAATTAGAGAGGTGAATGTGGCTGATTCACGGGTTAAAATTTTAGTGACTCCAACAAATGAAGAATTGGAGATTGCAAATCAAACGTATCAACTACTGAAATAATGGAGGAAAAGAAAGATATTACAACACGTGAGGATGTCATCCTAATGGTGAATTCGTTCTATGAATTGGTGCAAAAAGACCCCGAATTGGATCATATGTTTAACCAAGTGGCTCAATTGGATTGGAACGCTCACCTTCCTAAAATGTACGATTTCTGGGAGACGATTATTTTTAAAAATGCCTTGTATAGTGGGAACCCAATGCGGGTACACAAACAATTACATGGATTGCAACATTTAACTCCAGGTATGTTTGATACGTGGTTGGCTTTATTTAATAAGAATATGGATAATTTGTTCGAAGGAAAAAATGCTTTTGAAGCCAAAACACGGGCCTTAAGTATTGCCACCATGATACAAATGAAAACCGTTTACGGTAAGCACTAATTGGGAGGGCGCTTAGATTTTGGAAACGCCACAAATTAGTATCGGTTTATTAACCCTTAAAGATGCTTTTTTGTCCAGTCTTGTTGAGACTTGGCTCAAGTCTTTTGTGTAATTTTGCCTGTTACTTTATTCGGTTCAAATTCGAAATAATTAGGTATGAAAATTAAAAGCATAGAAGCACTAAAATATCACTCTGAAGGTCGTCCTGGAAAGATTGCTGTAGTGCCTACTAAACCATATAGTACACAACGGGATTTATCATTGGCATATTCTCCTGGAGTAGCGGAGCCTTGTAAGGAAATTGCGGCTAATAAATCAGATGTATACAAGTATACCGCAAAAGGAAATCTTGTGGCGGTGATCTCCAATGGAACAGCCGTTTTAGGTTTAGGTGATATTGGACCTGAGGCCTCAAAGCCCGTTATGGAAGGTAAAGGGTTGTTGTTTAAAATTTTTGCAGATATTGATGTGTTCGATATTGAAGTCGACACCAAGAATATTGATGAATTTGTTCAAACTGTAAAAAACATTCCCCCACTTTTGGAGGGATTAATTTGGAAGATATCAAAGCCCCTGAGGCCTTTGAAATCGAGGAAAGATTAAAGGCGGAATTGAATATTCCGGTAATGCACGATGATCAACATGGTACCGCAATTATTTCTGCTGCGGCTCTATTGAATGCTCTTGAACTTTGTAATAAGAAAATTGAAGATGTGAAAATCGTTGTGAATGGAGCCGGTGCAGCTGCCATTATGTGCGCAAGATTATACTTGAAATTAGGAGCGAAAAAAGAGCATATTTTAATGCTCGATTCCAAAGGAGTCATCAATACTTCTAGGGGAGAACTTCCTAAAACAAAAGAATCATTTCGCAGAGATACCGAAATTTCTACTTTGGAAGATGCCATTAAAGGGGCAGATGTTTTCTTAGGGCTTTCTCAAGGAAATGTACTCTCTAAAGATATGGTTCGTTCTATGGCTAAAGATCCTATTGTTTTTGCCTTAGCAAATCCAATTTCTGAGATTTCGTATGCCGATGGCATTGCCTCTAGAGAGGACATTATTATGGCAACGGGTCGTAGTGATGCACCCAATCAAGTGAATAATGTACTCGGATTTCCTTACATTTTCAGAGGTGCGTTGGATGTGCGTGCCACGACTATTAACGAAGAAATGAAATTGGCTGCGGTACACGCCTTGGCGAATCTAACCAAAGAGCCTGTCCCAGAGGAGGTAACAGAAGCATATAACCAAATGAACCTTACTTTTTCAAAGGATTACATTATTCCTAAACCTTTGGATTATAGATTGCTTACAAAAATTGCTCCTGCAGTTGCCAAAGCAGCTATGGATAGTGGTGTGGCTCAAAAACCAATTGAGGATTTCACGAAATACAAAAAGGAATTAAGAAAGCGTTTAGGGTTGGAAAACACCCTGATGAAAGGATTGGAAATTCGGGCTAAATCAGATCCACAACGAATTGTGTTTGCGGAAGCTCATAATTCTAAGGTGTTGAAAGCCGCACAAACAGTGGCTGAACAAGGTATT
>MAAC01016536.1_pt1 | contig 14813 bp, 12 predicted proteins | sample 1115981 | NCBI WGS metagenome assembly MAAC01 (sample SAMN04961126, study PRJNA320927) | seawater metagenome | isolation source: sample BD02T64 sea water enriched with oil for 64 days | place: USA:Gulf of Mexico | collected 2013-07-27 | reverse complement strand
GCAATAAAATTTTATTGCATGCAAAGATACCTCTTTAATTCTTGACCTTTATTTCAATTGTTCTTAATTATTTGACAAAGATTAAATTGCTAGCAAAATGAAAGTAAAATACAGTAATTAATGATTTACTAATTAGAGTTTTCTTAAGTAAATACATTTAGAATTGCTATTACATTTGAGAATGACTTTAACTGCCCAACAAATAAAAGAATGCCTTACTGAACCAGAAGCAGCAGCACATCTAGCAGACCTTGTATATATTCAAGATCAACATTTATCCATACATCGTAAAAAATATGGAAGAGGCTTTACTTATCTAGTAGATAATAAAACAAGACTAAGTGATAAAGATCAATTAAAACGCATTAAATCTTTAGTGATTCCTCCAGCATGGGAAAAAGTAAGGATAAGTAAAATCCCTAATGGACACCTGCAGGTAGTAGGACGCGATGAAAAAGGTAGAAAGGTATATCTATATCATGACATCTGGTCTCTATTACGCAATCAAACTAAGTTTTTTAAAATGTCCGCTTTCGCGAAAGCGTTACCTAAAATTAGAAAAAGACTGCAGCAAGATCTCGATCAAGATCAAATGACTAAGGAAAAATGTCTCGCTTTAGTTTTATCCATAATGGATGAGACCTACATAAGAGTAGGAAATCAATATTATGCAGATAAGAATAAAACTTATGGCCTCTCTACCTTAAGAATGAAACATGTGGACGATAGTAACGATAAAATCCAGTTCTCATTTACCGGTAAGAAAGGTGTGTCACAAAAAACAACTATAGATGATCCTGAATTAGTAGAATTAATTCAAGAATGTGAAGGTATTCCTGGATGGGAACTATTTCAATATTATGATGAGAATGGCGATCATCATTCTATAGATAGCTCGATGATAAACGATTACATGCATGAGATTGCTGGTGATATTTTCAGTGCAAAAGATTTTAGAACATGGGGTGCAACAAGAGAATTCTTCTTGAAAATGATTGACCTTCCCGAACCTACAACTGTTAAAGAAAGAGAAAAAAATATTTTACAAGGTTATGATACTGCTGCCGAAGCCTTAGGAAATACAAGATCTGTGTGTAAACAATATTATGTACATCCTCAACTACCTAATGTCTATGCCGAAGGCAAGTTTGCACCTTATAGAGAAAATTACAAAAACTACACGGATACTGATTTATTTGCAGCATCTGAAAAATGTGTTCAAGAAATTATTGATCAGTTTGAGATTGAATTTGCTCTAAATACAAATGATCAATAAATAGTGATCCAAAGTAAATATTATGGAGTAGTAATCTCCACATCTTTATTAAACTCTAATAACTTCTTTACAAATGAATCATTTGTTTCAGGACTGATATAAATTTCTTGATAGCCTTTATACTTAATTATCAAGCCTTTTCTAGCAGTAGCAGGCTTAATTCCTGACCAAAGACTTTTACCTTTTATTACTTCTTGTATACTTTTTGTGGAGATTGAGCCTCTTATTAGACCGCTTTTATATTTAAGGGACGTTTCTGTTAATTCATAACTGGTATCAAAGTAAACCCATAATAAATACACAACGACTAGAACACCTATAATATCTCCCAATAAAAATGCACTAAACAAAGGTGTATCAGATGTTATTCTCATAAAAACGACTATGCACAGAATTATACATACTCCAAATGTCACTAGCTGAAATAGAGGACCTTTACGGCTATTAAATTTCATTTTTTATGATCTCTATCATTACCATTTATAAACTATAATGTCGTCACCGTCTAAAGTAGCCATGTAACGACCTTTAGATTGCGCCACCTCACTTTTAGTCTTACCATATACTGGAAAATAAGGCACAACCTCTCCTTTACTGTCAAATATATAAACACGGTTTTCTCCTGTCTCCACAAGGTGAATAAAATCACCACTTTTTAAATGAGAAACTTGCGCAGGTAAATAGCTTCCATAGGGCAAATCTCGTTCTTCTCCATTTATTATAAGGTCATTATTATACTGAATTACTGCTACTTCATCATTTGCACTCAGTAAACACTCTTCTCCATAAGTTTCAATTGTTTTAATCTTTCCAGATGCTAGATTGATCTCCACATAATCACCTTTAGCAGTTAATGCCACCACTTTATTCTTATGGAAATAAAGATTGCTTATTAAATCTAGTTTACCATCAACCTTAGTTCTAGTTTTACCTACTCTATTTAAGATGGATATGGAATTGTCCGCTTTCGCAAAAGCGATATAATCCTTATTGCCTACCCTAAAATGTTTAGGACGTGAAGTAATCGTTGCTCCTTTTTTATATTGAAATCCATTAACTTCTTTTCCATCTCTATCAAACATAGTTAACCGGTTATTTTGAGCGATAAGAAAACGGTAATTGCGTTTTTTATCATAATCAAAAACACTCACTGGCTGTGTAATAGGATCTTTAAACTTTTTAGGATAAGTTGTAACATCCTTACCGTTTCTATCTAGAAAATAGAGAGTATTACTAGTATTGAACACCATTTGCTTTCTACCGTTTTTATAGGCGTCTGTCACCTCTATAGTTCCTAAAATAGGTCCATCTAGTGTTTTACTCCATAACTTCTTACCTGTTTCACTTAAAAGGTGGAATCTAAAACTATCATCTTGAAAAGCTACATCATGTTTTTTATTTAAGTGATTAGGAAACAAAAATGGGCCGTTAATAATTTTAGCAGGTGATTTATAGGTTCCTACCTGGCTCACCATCTGACTTGTAGCGGCGTCACTCACTTGTGGAATCAAAAAGTGATAATGCGCATACTCATCTTCATGTACAAACTGACTTACCATTAATGGAAACTCGCTTTCATTAATATTATTAATTAATTTCACATCGCTTTTCTGAGCAGTCGCTGCAATTTGTTTTAACTCCTTAGTGCTGGTGATTTTTAATAAACTGCTACTGCTACTCATATTTTTCATAGCTTCTTGCCACCATTCTTGCTCACTTAGAACTGTATTATTCTGAAAATTTGAAATAAACTCTTCTGGCGCAGTAGGACTGGTAGATAATATCAAATGCTGATTCAAAATGGTGACAAATCTGTACTTTTTAGACTTGATCAAAGGTTTTAAATCATTTGTACTGATAGGAGATTCTAATTCATAAATAGTTTGATCTCTATAAGTAAACTTTGCAGTAGAAAGACTGTCTAAATTTAAAAACACAGCCTCATAAGGTTTCATGGTAAATACCAGAGCTTGGGTTTTCTCCAGAGTTACCTCTGCCATTTCTTGTGTGTTATCGAGAATATCTTGTAACTGATCATTAATTTTTACCTCTTTACTGTGATAACGTTTCAAATTATCGATAAGTTGAGACGGATCTTTATAGGTGACAGATTTTAAAGTATTTAAACTGGTAGGCGTCACCTCTTGAATGCGATTTTCTACAACATCAATCTTGTTATACAAATCATGGTCCATCTTGAGACTGTCTTTATACGTAATGACTCCATCCATTTGAAAATGATTCTCAGATGGTCGCATTTCTAGCTGATACCATAAGGCATGATTACCATTATCATTAATATTCCTTCCTAATAAAAACTGTTCTAACCATTTTTTTTCGCTGGCTTTGATATAAATGGTAATATCACCACTAGTCCTTTGATAAATATCTTTGAAGCCATCGTTAAAAACATAATCATCAATATTTCTTCTTATTAAACTTTCTATGACTAATCTAGAATTACTAGCTAGATGTGCACCGTTATGATTTAAAGAGTAATATGTATGAGATGTTGTACTATTTTTTTGAATTTGCACACCATTGTAATCGATAAACCTACTTTGTGAAGTAGAATCCACGACCTTCTTTATAGGTGATGTAATCAATGTGATCACTACTTCATTTTTACCTTCTATACTCAAGGCGATTAAGGATTCCTCATCTACCTCATAGTTCTTAAGAAAAGAGCTCGCTTTTTTCACTTCTTCTAATCTTGATAAACCAGCAAGCTGTTCATACCATGGGTTGCTAGTAATCATCTGTCCTACATCTTCAAGATTATCTGCATGAATAATAACCTTAGAATCAGTAGGAATGCGGTTAATCAAATCTTTATTTACCTGCGGCTGGTCAGAGCAACCACATAAAAATATTGCTATAATGATGAGTAATAAAAATGGGCGCATTGAGTTATTTTTAAAGCACAAAAGTAACAAGTTAGTTTTTCTAATCATTGCAATCAACTACTAGTTATACATCTAATTTTAACTGACCAGGAAGCAACTTAAAAGTAGTGCGATGATAAGGTGTCGCTCCATACTTACTTATAGCAGCACGGTGCCTCTTTGTAGGATAACCTTGGTTATTCTCCCAGTCATATTCTGGGTGCTCTAGAGCTATACGTGACATAAAATCGTCTCTATATGTTTTTGCTAGGACAGAAGCTGCCGCTATATGCAAATATTTTCCATCTCCTTTTATGACTGTTGTTGCAGGAATTTTAGGATATGGATTAAACTTATTTCCATCTACAGCAATGTGCTCTGGACGTAATTTTAAACCGTCTATGGCCTGATGCATGGCAAGAATACTTGCCTGCAAGATATTGATCTCGTCTATTTTATCCATCATGACATGAGACACGTGATAATCCAGCGCCTGCTCCTCTATCAACGTTCTAAGTTCATATCTACGCTTTCGCGAAAGCTTCTTACTATCATCTAGTAAAACAGATTTAAAATCCTGAGGTAATATGACAGCTGCAGCAGTAACAGGTCCAGATAAGCAGCCACGTCCTGCCTCATCTGTACCACATTCTATAATATCTTTATGAATTTGATTTAAAAGCATTTTCAAAAGTACATAATAGCTGTGCTTTAAAATCGTTTAAATGGTTACTTTTGAACTCTGTTTTTTTGCAGCTGTATTTATGAATCGATTATTTATTCTAATATTTTGTTTTCCCTTATTCCTATTTGCACAGGAACAAAGGCTTCGTAATGAACTCACTACAGACCCTAATGAGCGACTGCAAACAAATAAAGAAGTAAATGTTGAAGGTGAAAAACCACCCATTACAGATTATCTCATCATTTCGCAAAAGCGAGACACTACTTATCTAGACACGACGCTCACTATGGCTAAGGATTTTAAGTTTAACTACTTGCGTAGAGATGATTTTGAATTAATGCCGTTTCATAACGTAGGTCAACCTTATAACCAGTTAGGTAAGTCCTTTGATCTAGAATTACTTTCACCTCGATTAGGTGCAAGAGCAAGACATCAAAATTACTATGAGATAAATGATGTAATGGATTATTATGTCCCGACACCATTAAGTGATCTATTTTTTAAGACTGCAGTAAATCAAGGTCAGCAACTAGAAGCGCTTTTCACCTCAAACCTTTCTCCTCAATTCAACTTTTCTATAAGTTATAAAGGTGTACGTAGTGCAGGAGATTATGTAAATACACTTACGAGCTCAGGGAATTTTAAATTTACTTCTAACTATACTTCAAAAAACAAGCGTTATAGATTGAGACTTCATACTACCTTTCAAGATCACCTCAATGAGGAAAATGGAGGAATAGAAGCTGTTTCCCTTCAAGGTTTTATAGATAATGATGAAAACTTTGACAATCGTGGAAGAATAGAACCTAATCTTATTGATGCAGAAAGTATACTAGATGGCAGGCGTTTTTACATAGATCATGATTATGAATTAATAGGTAATAAAGACAGTACATCTTATTACAGCGGTCGCATTTACAATAAAGCTTATTATGAAGATAAATTTTATGAATTCAACCAAAGCACCGCAGATGAAGCTTTTCTAGGGGAAGCTTTCATATCTTCTAGCTTAAGAGATAAAACTAATCTCGAGGAAGGAATGATAGAAGCTGGTGTTTCTTATGATCACTATATTTTAGGATACTTCAAAGCTGGTGTCGCAAGGCATAAATATAACTATGGTTATGATAGAGTTATTAATCAAGATAACGGTACTATAACTAATAGATTGATAGGTGAATTATATCAATTCAAAGCGCAATTTAAAAAACGAATAGGTTCATTTGACGTTAAGGCAAATGGTGGCGTCAACTTTGCGGGAGATCTAGATGGCCAGTTTATCAATGGCCAGGCATCTTACGACTTTAAAGATATGAGCCTAACAGCCGCTCTAGCTATAAGCTCTCGTGCTCCAGATTTTAATTATATACTTCATCAAAGTGATTACGTAAATTATAACTGGCAAAACAGTTTTAATAATACAGAGAAGCAAGAGCTGCGTATTGACTTGGATTCAAAAAAATATTTAAATGCCGAAGTAACTTTCACAACTATACAAAACCATGTATACTTTGCTCAAAATCTTATTACAGATACTAATAATGAGGTGACCGGCTATACTGCGACGCCACTTCAGACCAGCGATGACATTACTTACTTTAAAGTAAAACTGAATAAAGACATTACGTTTTTGAAGTATTTTGGTTGGGATAATACGGTAATGTATCAAAACGTTACACAATCAAATGATATAATTAACGTACCAGATTTAACCGCAAGAACAACGCTTTATTATAAAAACAGATTATTTAAAAATGCTCTGTTATTGCAAACTGGTATCACCGCAAAGTACTTCACAGAATATTATATGGACGGTTATGATCCTGTATTAGGCGAGTTTTATTCTCAAAATACCGATGAATTAGGCGGCTTTCCTCTTATAGACATATTTGTAAATGCCAAAGTACGCCAAACAAGAATCTTCTTTAAACTAGAACATGCAAATCGTATTTTTTCCAGTAATACAGATTACTTCAGTGCACCACGTAATCCTTACCGTGACTTCACCATTCGTTTTGGGCTCGTCTGGAATTTTTTCTTGTAATTTTTCTTAAAATAATTAACTTTTAAAAAGTAAAATTAAAAATAACTTAACAAACTGTTACATATTATGTTAAATCACAGTCAAAGTTAGTTAAACAACAAACCATATTAGGCTTGCTTACGTTAATATTGGGGAAATAAAAAAACTAATTTATGAAAACTAAGATTTTAAGTATTGGTATCGCATTTTGTGCAATAGCATTCACATCTTGTGATAGTGATGATGACAACAACAACGCTCCTGATAATACAAGAGCAGAGCTTTATGCCACTAGTGTATCTAATGGCGATGTAACTGTTTACGACTTTGCAAATAATGCCGAAGTAACAACACTAACGACGGCATCTACCTCTAATGAAGGTATACAATATGATGCCTCTTCTGATGAACTTTTTGTAGCCTCACGTTCTTCATTAAGACTAAATAGCTATGTAAACGTAGAATCATTTTTAACTGGAGGAATTTCTGCTGTGGTAGGTGTAAATGGCTCAGTAGACTTTAACAGCCCGAGAGCATTAGCATTAAACGGTAATTCTATCGTAGTGGCAGATAATGGGACAAACACGTTTTACGTTTATACACGTACAGCAAATGGACTCACATTGAGAAATCAATTTGACGTGAATTTTGCAGTTTGGGGTGTAGAATTTGTAGGAGACGATTTATATGCTGTAGTCGACCAGACAGGAGATCTAGCGATCTTTAATGATTTCTTATCTAATACCACAAGCGGTACTCTAGCAGCTAGCAAAACTATTACTATTGAAGGTATCGTTAGAACACACGGTATTGCTTATGACGCTACTGATGATATATTAATCATGACAGATATAGGAGCCGCTTCTGGAGCTGGTAGTGATACAGATGGTGGTTTTCACGTAATTAATAACGTAAGAAGTAACATCGCTAACGTAGCAGATGGTGGAACTCTTGCTATCGCGGGAATTCAAACTAGAGTTGCAGGTGCTGCTACATTATTAGGTAACCCTGTAGATGTAACTTATGATACTGCGACTAACACAGTTATAATTGCCGAAATTGCAAATGGCGGTGGACGTATCTTGGGATATAACAACTTTGAATCAGGTGGTAACTTAACACCATCTATAAACAACACACTTGCAGGAGCTAGTTCTGTAGATTTTTATTTAGGTAACTAGATATCAATCATTTTTATACCAAGAGGCTACCTTTAACTAGGTAGCCCTTTTTTATTACTTACATTTTCCTTAACATAACATGTCATATATTTGAACTGTGCAAAAGTATCAACACATAATCGCTTCCTTCTTACTGTTGCTGTTTATAGCAGCACAGACATCTATGCTGCATGAGTTTTCTCATGAGGACGATGCGCAAGAATGTAACATTTGTTTACTTGCACATGATTTTCAATCTGAGTCTATTGATATAGCTCCAGCCATTGAAATTCCCACACAGGTAAATTCCCATGTAAAAAGAGAGGTCATTATTGATCTCGCTTTCGCGAAAGCGGAATCACTATCAAAAATCTACACCACACGGCCACCGCCGTTTTCAAGCTACCTATAAGTAAGCGGGCGCTTTGCCCTAGTCCTAAGTAGTAATTTAATTATCCCATATGTTTATCAAGCATTTTGTGGCAATAGTCTTTTTTATAAGCTGTTGTTACAGTAACGCACAAACATGTGATTTAACCCTAAAGGGAAAAGTCACAGATTTTCATGATGTGCAACCGCTAGAATTAGCGCAGATCTATGTAAAACAAATGCAAAAAACCTACATCTCAAAGGCTGATGGCACCTATGAGATTACCGGCCTGTGTGCTGGCATCTACGATTTAAGCATATCTCACTATGATTGTAATACTAAGAATATTACAATTAATATAGATACCAATAAAACAGTAGATATAAAACTAGAACACCATATCAGTGATCTCGAAGAAGTAAAAGTCATTGCAGATGTTCATGATAATCATTCCAGCACTCAGTCCAGTACCAGAATTAAGTCTGAAACTATAGAAAAGTTCAGTGGAGCTTCATTAGGTGATGCGCTAGCAACAGTTCAAGGTGTTACCTCGCTTAAAACAGGAAACAGTGTAGTAAAACCGGTTATTCACGGACTTTACGGCAGTCGTGTAGCTATCGTTAATGATGGTTTAAGACAGCAAGATCAAGAATGGGGCGTGGAGCATGCTCCTAACGTAGACATCAACTCAGCTAGCAGTATAGAAGTTATAAAAGGTGCCAGCGCATTGCGATATGGAGGCGATGCCATCGGTGGTACGATAGTCATTGAGCCATCTCGAGTAATTTCTAAAGATACGTTGATGGGGCGCGCTATCCTCCAAGGCCAGATTAATGGACGTGGAGGAAGTGCCACAGCTACTGTTAATAATTACCGTAATTCTGGCTGGTATCAACAAGCGACTCTTACCTACAAAAGATTAGGAGACTTTGAGTCACCAGATTATATTCTCAGTAATACAGGAAGTGAGACCGCTGCAGTTAATATAGCTTTAGGATTTAAGAAATTTGAATATGGAGCAAGTCTCAAATATTCCTTCTATGATACAGAAATAGGGATCTTGCGAGCTTCCCACATAGGTAACGCTGCAGACCTTGTCACCAGTATCAATTCTGGACAACCTACTATCATAAATGATTTTACCTATGATGTAAATGCTCCTAAACAAGCTGTTCAACATCATGGCATTCAGTTCAATACCTATAAGAGATTTGCAGGTTTAGGAAAACTAGATGTAGATTATGCTTTTCAGTTTAATAATAGAAAAGAATTTGACATACGTCGTGGTGAGAATGCAGGGAACGCATCGTTAGACATTGACTTACAAACTCATACTATAGCTGGTCATTTATTGATAGATGCTTTAGAAGATTTTACAATTCAATTAGGAACTGATGCGATGTACCAAATTAATAGTCCAGATGCTACCACAGGAGTGCGCCGTCTTATCCCAGATTACTCAGCTTACAGAATAGGTGGTTTTACTAGTGCGCTATATGAACCTAATGAAAATTGGATCCTTGATGCTGGTGTCCGTTTTGATTATTATCAAATCGATGCTGATAAGTTTTACCTGCAAAGTCGTTGGGAAGATTTAGGTTACGACACTCAGTACCCACAATTTGAAGTGAATGAGCAAGGAAATCAGATTCTTACAAATCCAGTTTTGGATTACAATCTTTTTGCGTTTACTGCTGGAGCAAAGTACTTTTTCAATGATCATTTCGATCTAGGAATAAACCTAAGTACGGCAAATAGAGCTCCTAACCCTAGTGAACTTTTTAGCGATGGATTGCACCATGCTCTTGCCACTATAGAGTTAGGTAGTCTAGATCTTGAAAAGGAACAGTCGTATAAAATCAACACTAATTTTCATGTTCAGCAAGGCAAATTTGACTTTGAGGTAAATCCTTATACAAATAGAGTTCAAAACTTCATACAGTTGATTCCTACAGGTGTAGAAACCACAAATCGTGGGGCGTTCCCTGTTTTTGAATACGAGCAGGTAAACGCTCTTTTGTATGGAATAGACGCTCATGCAACTTATGATTTCTACACAAGAAAACGCTCAAAAGAAATGAAGTCTAATCCTAATGAGATCATTTACAATGTGGAAAAATTGATCTCATTATCGACTCGTTTTTCTTATATACATGGAACTGACACATCTAACGATGAGGCGCTTATAGACATGCCACCTGCACAAATTCAAAATGACCTCATCTGGCACGACGTAGCTGATACTGGAATTAATTTTCAACTTACACATCAATATGTATGGCAACAAAACAGATTTCCTGATAACGATTACGATGTTCTTGTCCCACTGGATGACGGAACTTTTGAAAACCGTACCGTTCAAATATCTCAAACTCCAGAAGCTTATAGTTTATGGAATGCTGGTTTCAGTTACGCTTTCGCGAAAGCGAAATTATCCATAACATCTAATAACATTTTCAACACCTCTTATCGCAACTATCTTAATAGACAGCGCTTTTATGCTGATGAAGTAGGTCGCGATGTACAAATTCAATTTATTTATAATTTTTAACTTTTTAACTATGAAAAAAACAATTCAAACCCTAGCAATGGCTGCCATCGCAGTAGTGAGTATGACATCTTGTGAAGATGATGACGCTCCACAAATTATTAATCAGGAAGAGGTGATAACCACTGTTACTTATACTTTAACAAATGCAGCAGACACTACTGATACAGTTATTCTTAGATCTGTAGATGCAGATGGTGAAGGACCTAACGCACCTGTAAAAACTGTTTCTGGAACATTAACTGCAGGAGCAAGTTACAATGGAGAAGTTCGCTTTGAAAATGAATTAGAATCACCTGCTGAAAACATTACGTTAGAAGTAATTGAAGAAGGAGACGAGCATGAAGTGTTTTACAACAGCACTGTTTCAGGTGTTTCTATTTCAAAAACTGATGTAGATGTAAATGGAAATCCTATAGGAGTTACTTCAACATTATCAACTGGTGCTGCAGGAACTGGAAGCTTATCTATAGTATTGCGTCATGAACCTACAAAGCCTAACAACGGTACATTATCTGATGCTGGTGGAGAAACTGATGTACAAGTAACCTTTAATGTGACTGTACAATAGATTGATTTATCAATTAGCCCGTCGGAAGCTCTTTGAAACATAGGTTTTAAAGGGCTTTTTTATTTAGTCGCATGAATAATAAGAAACTACATATTTATCTACACCTTTAGACTGAATGGTTAGATCTGTAGTAGCCTCTAAATCACCAAATTCTACTCTTTCTTCACTTTGCTTATTTGATACTGGTGGAATTATCTGCCCGTTTTGGGTTTTAAAAAAATGATCAAGGACCTGTTTAAAGTAAACTTCATTTAACGTTGCGTCTTCATAAGTATAACTATAATCCTTGCAACCATCTAACTGAGTTTCTATTGATTTACCGTGTTCATACCATTTTGTCAATTGATCTGTTTCATAAGTAGTATTTGAATTAGTCAACTCAATAATTACGGTATCATTTGTACTTCTTAAAAAAGCCCCTAAAAGATTTATACTGGGATTACCTTTACCATCAATACCTGTTATCGATAATTTATTGCTGTAATGTACACTGAATGTATAGGCATCCTTATTTTTCACCTTTACTTTAATCCAGTAGCCGTTAAGAATAATATCGTTTGAGGCAAAATACCTCTCCTTTAAGACATTGGATTTTTTCTTAATTATCGTATCTCCAAAATTTAAAATGGCAATCACTTTTGCATCAAATTTAGGTTGCTCATATACTTTTGCTCCTTCTGGATTTATAACTACATATTTTTCCATAGCGGTAACAGTAGTGAAACAAAGAAGATAAATGGATAAAAAAATAAGGTTTAAATATTTATTCATGGTAATTAAAGGTACAAAAAAAACCGCTTCATTTCTGAAGCGGTTTTCTATATAAAAATGTAGATAAGTTAATCTACAGCATCTTCAACATCATCTGCTGCGCTATCTACAGCATCTTCTATTTTTTCACCTGTAGATTCTTCTCTACAACTTACTGTACCTAATGTAAACATGGCAGCTATTGCTACTACAAAAACTTTTTTTAACATAATTGATAAATTTTAATGATTGATTTTTATGATTATAAAGGCTTTCTACCAGAAATAATATTAATTAGAATAACTATAACTGCAATTACAATTAATGCATGAAATAATCCTCCTGTTGATAATCCTGGGATCACACCTAGTAGACCTAATACCCATCCTATTATACAAATTACGGCTACAAGCCAAAGTAAACTTCTCATAATATATATTTTATTGGTTCATGATAAAAGTAATACAAGAAAATTGAGTTAAACGTTAAACAAACAGCAATTTTAAATTTTTTAACTAAAATATGTAAGGATTCTGAATTTATGCGACCTGATGTAACTATTTTTTAAATTACCGTAAAAATCAATTAATCAAAGAGTTAATCCTAAACAAGTAGGTTAGCTGCAACAATGCGTTTCTAAATATTCTCATATCTGCACGTAGTAATTTAAGATGCCATAAACATGAATGATGAATTTAAGTGTTTACCAAATTATAATAGATCTTGCCTAGAGTAATTAAATAAATTATACCGCTTTACTTAATACTTCTCTGGATTATCAATCACATCTTGTGCTCTATTTTTATGTTTTTGTAATAATTCTGGATCCATTTTCTTAAGCAAAGCCATCATCATATTCATACGCTGGTTAGAAGCAAAATGTTCCTTTTTCTCGTCAAGAAAATTCCAATAGAGCGAGTTGAAAGGGCAGGCATCTTCTTCAGCTTTTTTCTTGCTTACCTTATACGCACAACTTTTACAGTAATTACTCATTTTGTTGATGTAACTACCACTACTTACGTATGGTTTTGTAGCTACAACGCCACCATCTGCCCATTGCGACATACCTCTTGTATTAGTAATTTCTACCCATTCTATAGCATCTATATAAATTCCTAAATACCACTCATCCACATAACTGGGCTCAGTCATATTAAGAAGTGCAAAATTACCGGTCACCATTAATCGCTGTATATGATGCGCATAAGCGTTGTCCAATGAGTTGTTAATAGCATGTTTTAGACAATTCATCTTCGTCTCTCCTGTCCAATAAAACTCTGGCAGCTTATTTTTGTTTTCTAACTTATTCTTAGTTTGATAATCTGGCATTTCCTTCCAGTAAATACCACGCATAAACTCACGCCAGCCCAGAATTTGTCTGACAAAACCTTCTACTTGAGAAATATCTATTTTAGGTTTCCCGCTTTCGCGAAAGCGAGACAAAACCGTCTGAATAACCTCTAGTGGAGAAAGTAATTTGCAATTCATCGCAAAACTTATTCTAGAATGGAACAGGTAATCTTGGTCCGTGTGCATGGCATCTTGAAAATCGCCAAAATGCACCAATAAATGCTCGCAGAAATAATTTAAAACATCTAGTCCGTCTTGTCTTGTCGTAGGCCAGTTGAAATTTTCTGGATCTATACGACCTATAGTTTTTACTCCTTGTTGATCTAGTAAATCTGTAATTTCTTTGACATCTTTTCTAAAACCACGCTCATGTGGGATTTCGGTTTTTTCATCCCATTTTTTACGATTGCTCTGGTCATAATTCCACTTGCCACCTTCTGGCTCCTTATCGCCCTCAATCATAATATCGTATTTCTTGCGCATATCGCGGTAGAAATATTCCATAGTTAGGCGCTTCTTACCTTCAAAAAATTTCTCTACATCTTTTCTTTTGGTCAAAAAATGCTCGGTATCATAACCTTGCCACTCTATATCAAGAGACTTGCAAAAATCTTTAAGCTGTTGATCTAGTCTCCATTCATCTGGCGCGAGGTATTCAAACTTTTCAATATTCTGCTCTTCAATAAGTTGTTTTAAGTTATCTACTAGATCTTGCTGGTTACGATCATCATCAAGATTATAATACTCCGTATTCCAGCCTCGATCCTGCATCCATTCATTAAAACCGCGCATGGCCATGAAAAAGGCGACTACTTTTTGAATATGATGCGTCACATAGTCCGTTTCCTGGCGCATCTCGGCCATAAAGTAAATATTATTGTCTTGATCTTCATTGAACCATGAATGCTTATGATTTAATTGATCGCCTAATATTAATCTAAGTGTTTTCTGAGACATTGTGTAACTTTTTTAACATGCATGCTACCTATTAATTAAATGTTCTATTATGAAAATTTCTAAAACTTTACTTTTCGGTGCTACTGCTTTATGGTTGTTGATCCTTGCTTACTTTTCTTTTTTTACTACAACTAGCGCTTCTACCAATCTAATGATTTATACTACTGGTCAAGGGTTTTTAATTGCGCTTCTTATTCCTTACTTAAATCAACGCAAAAAGAACCGAGCAAGTAAATGC
>MAAC01016751.1_pt1 | contig 14816 bp, 11 predicted proteins | sample 1115981 | NCBI WGS metagenome assembly MAAC01 (sample SAMN04961126, study PRJNA320927) | seawater metagenome | isolation source: sample BD02T64 sea water enriched with oil for 64 days | place: USA:Gulf of Mexico | collected 2013-07-27 | reverse complement strand
GATGTAGCTCAGCTGGCTAGAGCAGCTGATTTGTAATCAGCAGGTCGGGGGTTCGAGTCCCTTCATCGGCTCTTTAAAGTCCTTTCAAAAGAAAGGACTTTTTTTATGCTCAAAATTGATCGAATTTTCATTAAATTTGTTGTCAGTTATTCTTTAAACCTAACCAAAATAGTATGCTAATAATTGGAATCGCTGGAGGAACTGGAAGCGGAAAAACCACAGTTGTAAATAAGATAATACAAGAACTCCCCACTGATGAAGTTTGTGTTATTTCACAAGACTCATATTACAATGCTACAGACAACTTAAGCTATGACGAACGGACCAAAATTAATTTTGACCATCCTAGAGCAATAGACTTTGACTTAATTATTGCACATTTAAAAGATTTAAAAAAGGGTAAAACCATAAATCAACCAATATATTCCTTTGTCACACATAACAGAACAACAGATGTAATAAAAACACATCCAAAAAAAGTTATTATTGTTGAAGGGATTTTAATTTTCAACAATGAAGAATTAAGAGACCTTTTTGACATTAAAATATTTGTACATGCAGATACAGATGAACGATTAATTAGAAGAGTACGTAGAGATATTAATGAAAGGGGAAGAGATGTAAATGAAGTTTTAAGCAGATATCAAGACACGCTAAAACCAATGCATCAACAGTTTATAGAACCTACAAAAAACTATGCAGATATTATCATTCCTAACGACAGACACAATAATGTTGCGATTGACATAGTTAGAACTGTGATAACCAACAAGCTATAAATGACATTTAAGCAGTTTAGACAAAAAAAAACAATTAAATTCATTACCAACAGATATGTATTAATTCTTATAGGCTTTAGTATTTGGATGTTGTTTTTTGATGGAAATTCTTATCTTATTCACAAAGAATTTAATTCTGAAATTAATGAACTAGAAACTGCTATAGAATTTTATAAAAAAAGAATTAAAGAAGATAAAAAAACAATAAAAACCCTTCAAGACTCTTTACAACTAGAACGGTTTGCAAGAGAGAAGTACTTGATGAAAAAAGAAAACGAGGATATTTATTTGATAGAATTTGATACCATAAAGTAATGAGCACTAATTTATTCAATCATTTTAACAGCATCTCACCTTCTGCTTGGAAGCAAAAAATTCAAGTAGACCTAAAAGGGGCTGACTATAATGAAACCTTATTATGGAAAACCGATGAAGGGATTGTTGTAAAACCTTTTTACACCAAAGAAGACAGAACCAATAATTCTCCTAATACCACTAAATTCAAATTCAATATTTCTCAATCAATTTATATCAATGATGAAAAAACTGTTAATTATATTGCAAAAAATGCTTTAGAGAAAGGAGCAAACGCCATTGAATTTATTGCCGTAAGTCATTTTGATTATAAACAGCTATTAGCAAACATAGATTTAAAAAATGTTCTTCTATATTTTAGGTTTCAGTTTTTAGACGCTTCTTTTATAAATGAAGTTTCTGACTATGTAAATTCAAAAAATTGTTACATTCAAGTTGATATCATTAACAATCTAGCTCAAAACGGAAATTGGTTTAAAAACTTAAAAGCCGATCATTTAGAACTTAGAGCTATTGTAAAAAACGCAAATAACTCTATTGGTGTTGACGCCACATTATATCAAAATGCTGGCGCAACTAGCGCGCAGCAATTAGCGTACACATTGGCACATGCAAATGAATATCTTAATCATTTTGGAATTGAGGCTGCCTCAAAATTTCATTTTAATTTTGCTGTAGGAAGTAATTACTTTTTCGAAATTGCTAAAATTAAGGCATTTAGAATTTTATGGAACGCACTATTAAAAGAATACAATTCTAATGAGCAAGAAATTCATATATTTACACAACCCAGTACACGTAATAAAACAATTTACGATTACAATGTAAATATGCTAAGAACTACATCTGAGTGCATGAGTGCTATTTTAGGAGGTGCAAACACCGTTAACAATCTTTCTTACGATGCAACATATCATAAGAAGAACGAATTTGGAGAAAGAATATCTAGAAATCAATTATTAATTCTTCAGCAAGAAAGTTATCTTGATAGCGCAAATACAATTGCCAACGGTTCTTATTATATTGAAAGTATCACAAATCAATTAGCAGAAAAAGCAGTACTAATTTTTAAAGAAATAGAAAAAGGTGGCGGATTCTTAAAACAACTAAAAGAAGGTGTAATTCAAAGAAAAATTGCACAGAGCGCAAACAAAGAACAAAACAATTTCGACACAAACGAACTCATTTTATTAGGAACAAACAAACAGCCTAATATTAATGATAAAATGAAAAGTGATATTGAATTTTATCCTTTTCTAAAAATGAAACCAATTAAAACTTTAGTCTCCCCAATTATAAAAAAACGTTTAGCAGAAGCGTATGAAAAGCAACGCTTAGAAAAGGAATAATTCTTAAAACATGGGAGAAGAAAAAAAATTAGTTTATCAATACGAACTTAAACAGAAAGCATTAAAAAAAGAAAACCGCAGGTATAAAAAAAGGGTTCCTTATTATATTTTTGGGTTTGTTTTCTTTGCTATTGGATTAATTTATTTACTAGACGGAAGAATAGACACTTATGTCATAAACAGTTTTAATTTAATCTTAATCGTCTCCTCTATCCTTACAGTAGTTTCTGCGGTCTATTTAATGATAATATATATTAAAACGAAAAAGAACAATACTGAAATAAAAGTATTAGGGACCAAAATTTACAAACTGATGAAGCTCTAATAAGTGAAGTATATGAGTAGAAAAAACATTCAAAATATATCATTAAATTCAGTTAATAATCAGCCTGAAAAACTTTTTGCACATGAAGATTTCACAGCTGGTATTCCACCATATTTAAGAGGCCCATATTCTACAATGTATGTTCGTAGACCTTGGACAATTAGACAATATGCAGGGTTTTCTACAGCAGAAGAAAGCAATGCTTTTTATAGAAGAAATTTAGCTGCCGGACAAAAAGGATTGTCTGTCGCATTTGATTTAGCAACCCATAGAGGATATGATTCTGATCATGAACGTGTGCAAGGAGATGTTGGTAAAGCAGGTGTAGCAATTGATTCTGTTGAGGATATGAAAATTTTATTCAATGCAATACCATTAGATAAAATGTCTGTTTCTATGACAATGAATGGAGCGGTTTTACCCATTTTAGCTTTTTATATTGTTGCCGCAGAAGAACAAGGAGTTGCTGCAGAATTGCTTTCTGGAACTATTCAGAATGATATTCTAAAAGAGTTTATGGTGCGAAATACATATATCTACCCTCCTGCTCCATCAATGAAAATTATTGCTGATATTTTTCAATATACCAGTAATCACATGCCGAAATTTAATTCAATTTCTATATCAGGGTATCACATGCAAGAGGCCGGTGCTACTGCAGATATTGAATTAGCATATACCTTGGCTGACGGATTAGAATACATTAGAAAAGGAATCGAATCTGGAATGGATATCGACTCTTTTGCCCCAAGACTATCATTCTTTTGGGCAATTGGCATGGATCACTTTACAGAGATTGCAAAAATGCGTGCCGGTAGAATGTTGTGGACTAAAATTGTGCAAGAATTCAATCCGAAAAACCAAAAATCATTAGCCTTAAGAACGCATTGCCAAACAAGTGGTTGGTCTTTAACTGAGCAAGATCCATTTAACAATGTTGCCAGAACAACAATTGAAGCAATGGCTGCTGTTTTTGGCGGCACACAAAGTTTGCACACAAATGCATTAGATGAAGCAATTGCATTACCTACAGATTTCTCTGCAAGAATTGCCAGAAACACGCAAATATATTTACAAGCAGAAACAAATATTACCAAAACAGTAGATCCTTGGGCTGGAAGTTATCATGTAGAACAATTAACTGAAGATATAGCAAGTAAAGCGTGGGAGTTAATTCAAGAAGTTGAGGAATTGGGCGGAATGACTAAAGCCATCGAAAAAGGAATTCCGAAAATGCGTATTGAAGAAGCTGCTGCTAAAAAACAGGCAAAAATTGATAGTGGACAAGATACTATTGTTGGTGTAAATAAATATCAATTAAAAGAGCAAGACCCTTTGCACATTTTAGACGTTGATAATGAAGCTGTTCGTTTATCTCAAATTGAACGTTTAGAATCCATTAAAGCTTCAAGAGATACAAAGAAAGTAAAACAAACTCTTACTAATTTAACTACAGCAGCCAAGTCAAGTGAAGGAAATTTACTAGATTTAGCAATTAAAGCAGCGAAAGAAAGAGCCACTTTAGGTGAGATTTCTGATGCTTTAGAAATTGTTTTCGGAAGACATAAAGCCGTTCATAAAACCATATCTGGCGTGTATAGTAAAGAAATAAAAGAAGATCCTTTGTTTAAAAAAGCAGCAGAATTAGCAAATAAGTTTGCTAAATTAGAAGGAAGACGCCCAAGAATAATGATTGCAAAACTAGGGCAAGATGGTCACGATCGTGGTGCAAAAGTCGTTGCCACTGGTTATGCAGATTTAGGTTTTGATGTAGATATTGGACCTTTATTTCAAACACCAAAAGAAGCGACCAAGCAAGCTATAGAAAATGACGTTCATATTCTAGGAATTTCTTCATTAGCTGCTGGGCACAAAACTTTAGTGCCCCAAGTTATTGAAGAACTAAAACAATACGGGCGAGAAGACATTATGGTAATTGTAGGTGGCGTAATTCCGGCACAAGATTACCAATTCTTATTTGATGCAGGTGCCGTTGGTGTTTTTGGACCTGGAACAAAAATTTCTCAAGCTGCAATTGACATGCTTACAATTTTGATAGATAGTACTGAAGCGTAGTTTTTATCTTTCTAACTTCATTTTAAATCAAAAGTGGTAACTTACCTTATTTAGAATATGAGTGACTACCCAGAAATAGATGCATTAAATAATATCTATATAAAACACAAAGTAGAAATTCGTTTTTCTACTACAGAGTTTCTAGCAGGCAATAAAGATTATAGAGCTGTAGAACTTAAATTAGAAGACACCAATTTCAACTTCTATGTAGATGACGAGCATGATGATGCCAGATATAATTACCCCTTGTTAAACCTTTGCCTTGTTTTACGAGAATTGGAATATTACGCTGATTCTGATGATTATTTATTATGGTGTACAGAACATTCATTTAATCCAAAAAGTAATGATGTTTTAGCTCATTTTAAAAATTTAGCAACCATTTATACTGGAGTAGAAAAAATTATTGGAAAAATTAACAGCCAAATTAGTGATTGGGATTTTGAAATGGAGAGTGGCGCATCATGGGAGTTGAGAAAAAAAGGATTGACTTAAATTTCAAGATTTTCTTCACTAACACATCTTTTTTCAAAGAAGAATCATTATTATAAAAACACTAAAATCAAATCGATTATTCAAGCATTTATCCGTAAATTTGCTCAGTTTTATACTTATGTAAATTTACGATGAAAAAAATCTTAAACACCCTGTACTCAACCCGCTTAACTGCTGTTTTATTTTTCTTGTTTGCTGCTTCTATGGGAGTTGCTACATTTATAGAAAACGATTTTGGCACACAAACATCTAAGGCATTAGTGTATAATACTTGGTGGTTCGAAGCAATTATGTTATTTTTTGTAATTAACTTTTTTGGGAACATTTTTAGATACCGTTTATACAAAAAAGAAAAATGGGCTGTATTGTTATTTCATACATCTTTTTTATTGATTCTTATTGGTGCTGGAATTACTCGTTACATAGGTTACGAAGGGATTATGGTTATTGAAGAAGGAGAAATGACCAATAAATTCTTAACAGAAACTACCTATGTAAATATCGTTATAGATGATGGGAAACAACAAAAACCAACAATAAACGAACCTATTTTATTATCTGGATGGGGAAGCAATTCTTGGAATTACTCAACCAAATTTATCGATCAAAAAGTTGATATTAAATTGGTAGACTATATTCCGTGGGCAAAACAAAAATTTGTTGAGGATGAAACTGGTGATGACTATTTATTTTTGGTAGAATCTAGTAGTGGATCTAGACATGAGCATTATATTAAAAAAGGGACGGTACAAAACATTCATAATATCTTAGTTGGTTTTGACGCTCCAGATACTGCAACAATTAATATTACATCTTCTGGTGATTATTTAAAAATCAAAGCTGGGGCCGATGGAACTTTTATGAGAATGGCAGATCAATTTAAAGGAACTGTAACAAAAGATTCTGTTCAAGAATTTCAATTACGTTCTTTATACACCATTTCTGGTTTACCATTTGTAGTTCCAAATCCTGTTATGAGAGGAAAAATGACAACCGTTAGAGGGCCTAAAGATGATAGAGATTTAAGCTCTGACTTAATTATTTTAGAGGTTACAACAAATAATAAAACAGAAAGAATTGAATTAACTGGTGGCAAATACAATGCGTTAAACTCTAAACAACTTACCGTCGATAACTTAAACTTTAGAATGCTGTATGGCGCTAACACTTTAGAGACCCCATTTCATGTAAAGTTAAAAGACTTTCAATTAGAAAAATATCCTGGATCAGAAAGTGCAGCATCTTATGCTAGTGAAGTAACCGTAATTTCTCCAGAAAAAACATTTGATTACAGAATCTATATGAATCATATTTTAGATTACAAAGGCTACAAACTATTCCAATCTAGTTATGACATTTCTGGCGAAAAAGAAGAAACACACCTCTCTGTGAATCATGACTATTGGGGAACACTAATTACATACATTGGGTACTTCTTATTATACTTCGGATTGATTTGCATTTTATTTGTAAAAGGAACTCGTTTTGATTCTTTAAAGCAATCATTGAAAAAAATCAGGAAGAAAAAAGCAGCGTTAAGTATTACTGCGTTCTTATTCCTATCATTAACTGTTTCTGCACAACAACAGCATCAACAACATGCTATTTTACCACAACAAATAGATTCTATTTTAAAAGCAAATATTGTTGATGTAAAACATGCTGAATTGTTTAACAGCTTAGTAATACAAGATGCAGGTGGTAGAATGAAACCAGCACATACGTTTGCATCAGAATTGGTTCGGAAAGTTACACATCAGGAAACTTTTAAAGGAATGAATCCTAGTCAGGTTTTATTATCGATTATTGAAAATCCTAGATTCTGGATTGAAGTTCCGATGATCTACCTTGAAAAAAACAATACTAAAATTAGAGAACAACTTGGCCTTGCTAAAGATGCTACACACGCTCGTTTATCTGATTTACTAACTCCAAAAGGAGAATACTTAATTAGAGCTCAAGTTGCAGAAGCACAAAAAAACAACGTCAAAAATAAATTTGAAAAAGATCTAATCAATATAGATAAAAGAGTTGGTCTTTTATACGGCGCCATTGGTGGAAATATTTTAAAAATTTTCCCAATTCCTAATGATCCCAATAACAAATGGGTTTCACAATTAGAAACCTTACATGCTGGTTTTAAAGGAACAGACTCTGTATTTGTAAGGCAAGTACTACCTGTTTACAAACAGATTTTACAAAAGGCTAAAGTGAGCAATGACTATACGCAAGCTGATAAAGTATTAACTGGAATCAAAAATTTTCAAAAGAAATTTGGAGCAAAGGTAATTCCATCTGAAGATAAAATAGCATTAGAAATTGCATACAATAAGTTTAGTGTTTTTAGCAGGTTGGCAAAATACTTTGGGTTGGCTGGTGTCTTGTTAATATTTGTAGTAATCGCTCAAATTTTTTCAGACAAAAAAATATTCAATTACATCATAAAAGGATTAATTGCCATTATTATTACCTTGTTTGTTTTCCATACATTAGGATTAGGAGCACGATGGTATATTAGCGGAAATGCTCCTTGGAGTAACGCCTACGAATCTATTATCTATGTAGCATGGGCAACGATGTTATTCGGATTAATTTTCGGAAGAAGATCATCATTAACAATAGCTGCAACCACGTTTTTAACTGCGGTTATTTTAGCTTTTGCACATCAAAACTGGTTAGATCCTGAGATTGCAAATTTACAACCGGTATTAAATTCTTGGTGGTTGTTAGTACATGTATCAATTATTGTTGCAAGTTATGGCCCTTTTTCTTTAGGAATGATTTTAGGGATTTTCTCATTATTTTTAATGGCATTTACCAATAAGAACAATAAGAAGAAGTTAGGTTTGGCAATAAAAGAGTTGACAGTCATTAATGAAATGTCTATCACTATTGGTCTGATAATGTTAACCATAGGGAACTTTTTAGGCGGAATGTGGGCTAATGAAAGTTGGGGTCGTTATTGGGGTTGGGACCCAAAAGAAACATGGGCATTAATTAGCATTATGCTATATGCATTTGTTTTACACATGCGTATAATCCCTGGTTTAAGAAGTAGATTTACATTTAACCTGTGGTCCATTATTACATATTCTTCTATTATGATGACTTATTTTGGAGTAAACTTTTATTTATCAGGATTGCATTCGTATGCAAGTGGGGATAAAGTAATTACACCAACATCTGTTTATTATTCTCTTGGATTTGTTGCTATATTAGGATTAGCAGCTTGGTTTAAACACAAAAAATACTATAAGAAATAGCTTCTCAACACTTAATTAAATACATAAATTTCACTCGAAGTGACAATCAATTTTCATAAGAAAGGTGTATTTTTGCTTTCTCTAAAATAAAAACAAGTCTATGTTTCATAAAAACTTTAAATTAATCATTGCAGCTTTAATCACTGCATGGTCTGTATTCGAATTTTCTCAAGTCCATATAATGAATGGAATCTCTATTCTATTATTAGCTGGTATTTTCATTTTATTATACTTTAAAAACGAATTTATATTATTAGCATTTTTACAATTGCGTAAGCAGAACTTTCCAGGTGCACAAAAATGGTTAGGCTACATTAAAAACCCAAGTGCAGCTTTAACAAAAAAGCAAGAAGGATATTACAATTTCTTACATGGAATCATGCTATCACAGACTAATATTACACAAGCAGAAAAATATTTGAAGAAAGCCATTAAACTTGGGTTGTCTATGGGACATGATTTAGCAATGGCGAAGCTACAATTAGCAGGTATCGCAATGACAAAAAGAAGAAAACGTGAAGCAACTATGTTAATGAATGAGGCTAAGAAATTAGACAAACAAGGCATGTTGAATGATCAAATTAAAATGATGAAACAACAGATGAAAAAAATCTAGTTGAAGTAATTCTAATTATAACACAAAAAAGCTCCTGATAATCAGGAGCTTTTTTGTGTTATATTGTAAGCTAACTTCTTTGCTAACGACGTAACAGGCACGAAACTTAACAAATGAAAAAACTCATTTATTTTATTGGCTTGTTACTATTAACATGTTGTTCAAATAGCATTGAACTTGATGAAAATAAAATCACAACAGTAGATAGTAAATGGACAAATGTTGATCCTCCTTACCCAACAGGAACAAATGGTTTGTTTCCCTTAATGAAAAACCCAATTTATAAATCGGTAACAGAATTCACCATATTAAACGATACCGATAAAGTAGCAATTGTTAGTTATCAAAATCAAATAAAAGTGTATCCCTATTTATATACGAATAGATACGAGATTGTAAACGACTCAATTGGCGAATATTTTTATGCAATGTCTTACTGTCCGCAAACCAAAAGTGCTATAAACTTTAATAGAATCACTCAAAATGACACCTTAGATTTAGTTGCCTCAGGTTACCTTTACAAAGACAACATGGTTCTTTCAGATAAAAACTATACCATGTATTGGTCACAAATGCTTCAAAAAGGAATTACGAATGGAGCTGTTTCAAAAAACCTACAAACCTTAAATTTGATTCAAACAAATTGGAAAACTGTAGTAGATTATTTCCCTAATGCAAAAGTATTTTATTACGAAGGAGATATTATCACTCCTCAAAAAAACAAGTCAAATTTTTCAGCGAAGACCTCTGCAGAAATTTCAAATGCTGATGCTGTATTTTCGACTATTGAACATTTTGGAGCTAGTGGTAAAGAAGAAACAATTCATGCATATGACATTAAAAGTTTCAGTGAAGAAACTAGCCTAAAAGAATTGATTATTGACAGTAAACCCACCCTTTTATTAGGTAGTAAAAAACACCATTTCTTTACAACTTATATTGTCACAAATGGTTTAACTTTTCATTTAGAAGACAGTAGTTTTCCTCCTACGTTAATAGATAATGAAGGCACAAAATGGAATGCTTTTGGGTATGCTTTTGAAGGCACTGGAAAAGGAACTCAATTAACATCTGCTAAATCGTATACTGCTTCTTGGTGGGCTTGGAAAGATTTTTTTAGGAATATAGAAATAAAATAACTCGATTACTCAATTCTCTTAATACTCAAATCCGGTTGATATTCTAGCAGATACAATCCTCTATTTTCAGAAATACTAAAGATTCTTTTATTAAAATCAAACTTACTTTCAATTCTATAAGATACACCTTCTTTAAAAGTATCATAAAGACCATTACCCGATGCTAATCGCATAACCATGTCATAGGTAATATCAAACCCCCTAGTTGCATAATAAGATGGTAGAGCTTTATTTTTTCTCAAATACTGCTTATTAAAAGTTCTCGCCGCTAAAGAATTCTCATCTACATACGTATCAGTAACATGCACAAATTCTAATTGTGCTAACTTATTATTATTTACATAATCCGATTTCTCAAAACCAAAAAGCTTTACTAAATAATTTATTTTTTCTTCTGGCTCTTCATCTTCGTCTTCAGGCTCTGGCGGATCAGGAAAACTAATCAAACTATTAATCGCGCTTGCAGCAATTACATTATTATTTGTAGCAATAATTACCCAGTTTTTAATATTGGTTGTATCCGGCTTCATCATCTTCAAGAAACGCTCTTGAGCGATGTATCCATAATGAGGAATAATCTCATGCACTTCATTAATAGAATCATGTTGCTTTAAAATATTTGCAATCTGTCTAATTTCAGTTATTGATGTTGCGGTAGAGTCTCCAACAATAATAATGTTTTCGTTCTTATATTGTTTTGAAATGTATGACAACAATTTTTCTTTATACAAGTGCTTATCTGGAGATGTTTTTACAATTCTAGACGACGTAAAAGAAGTTTGAGATTTAGAAAATACAGGAAACACCAAAGGAACACTTACGCTATTTGCTAACTTCTTAGTTTCGTCAGAATAAATTGACCCAATTATTACATCTTGATCATCCAACACCCTATTAGAAATTAAATCATTAATAACCGTATTTCTATCTTCTGTATCAATAACCGTTAGTGCAACATGCATTCCTTGATTTCTTAAGGAGTCTATTGCTAATTCTGCTCCTAAATAAAAATCGGTAACAATGTTGTTTAAATTTCTACTTCCTCCTTTAAATATATCTACTGCTTTAATAGTATCAAACAACTTAGCTCTAAATGGCAGTAGTAGTGCTACCTTTACAGATGCATTATCAGAAATTGTGTCTTTATAAATAACATCTAAATCTTCGCCATCTACTATTATTTTAATCTTGATAACTGTACCTAATTTCAACCCTTCTAACAACTCAGGGTTTAACTCTAATAAATCTGACTTTAACACATTATAATACCTTGTTAAACTATAAAAAGTATCGCCTTTACTTACTTTATGTATAACAAACTCTTTTTTTAATTCTTCAATTCTAGTAACCGTATTAATAGAATCTAGTTTGATAGAATCTTTTACAACATCATTATCTATTAGAATTTCATCTTTTTTATCAACAAGATTAATGGTATTCTTATTCGGAATAAATATCTCTGTATCAACCACTGGCCTTCTTCCAACATCAGGATTTAAACGCAATAAATCTTTCGTTTTAACGTCAAGTTTCTTTGCAATGCTTCGCATTGTTTCCCCTTGTTTCACTTTATACGTAACGTATTTTTTTTGCTGTCCACAAGACACCGCAATCGTAAAAACAAAAAAAGTAACTAATAATTTAAAATGCTTCATATAATTTGTCGTTTCCTGTGTTCAGAAAAAGTTTTTCCAAAGTCAGTAATTCCTATAGTATAACACAAAAATTACCGACTTAGTATATTATTCCCACTCGATTGTTGCTGGTGGCTTTGAGCTGATATCATACACAACTCTATTTACACCTTTCACTTTATTTATAATATCGTTTGACGTTTTTTGCAAGAATTCATAAGGTAAATTTACCCAATCAGCGGTCATACCGTCGGTACTTTCAACAGCTCTTAGTGCAACAACTTTTTCATAAGTTCTTTCATCGCCCATAACTCCAACAGAGTTTACAGGTAATAAAATAGCACCAGCCTGCCATACTTTGTCATACAATCCACTATCTTTTAATCCGTTGATAAAAACGGCATCTACTTCTTGTAAGATAGCTACTTTTTCTGGAGTAATATCTCCTAAAATACGAATTGCCAACCCTGGACCTGGAAAAGGATGTCTTCCTAACAAGTCTTTATCAATTCCCAAAGAAGCTCCTACTCTTCTTACTTCGTCTTTAAAGATCATACGCAAAGGCTCAACAATTTTCAATTTCATGAAATCTGGCAAACCACCTACATTATGGTGACTTTTAATGGTTGCTGATGGACCTCCGTTTACAGAAACAGATTCGATAACATCTGGATAAATAGTTCCTTGCGCTAACCATTTGGCATCCGTAATTTGATTTGCTTCAGCATCAAAAACCTCAATAAAAGCGTTACCAATCGCTTTCCTTTTTTCTTCTGGATCACTTAAACCGGCTAGAGCATTCATAAAACGCTCAGAAGCATCAACTCCTTTTACGTTTAATCCCATACCTTCATATTGTTTCAAAACATCTGTAAATTCGTTTTTACGTAGCAATCCATTATTTACAAAAATACAATGTAAGTTGCTTCCAATTGCTTTGTGTAATAAAACTGCAGCTACGGTAGAATCTACTCCTCCAGACAAGCCTAATACAACCTTGTCGTCTCCAACCTTTGCTTTAATATCGCTGATTGTTGTTTCTGCAAATGAATCAGGAGTAAACGTTTGTGCTACACCAGCTATTTTTACTAAAAAATTCTCCAATAATTGTTTTCCGTCAGTAGAATGATATACCTCTGGGTGAAATTGGATTGCGTAGGTATCTTCTCCTTCAATTCTATAAGCTGCATTTTCCACATCATGAGTACTTGCTACACGTAGACCGTTTGTTGGCAATTCTTTTATGGTATCAGAGTGACTCATCCAAACTTGGCTACCAACAGAAATTCCTTCAAGAAAAACTTCATCATTTTTTACAAATGATAAATTAGCTCTTCCGTATTCTCTTGTGTTTGATTGACCAACTTGTCCTCCAGAAAAATGCGCTAAATATTGTGCTCCGTAACAGACTGCCAATAAAGGTTTCTTTCCTCTTATTTCAGATAAATCTGGATGAGGTGGATCTTCTGATCTTACAGAAGATGGGCTTCCTGATAAGATAACGGCTTTAAAATCGTTGCTGTTCTTTGGTAATTTGTTATATGGATGAATCTCACAATAAATGTTTAATTCTCTAACTCTTCGGGCAATAAGTTGTGTGTATTGAGATCCGAAATCTAATATAAGTACGTTGTGTTGTTGCATGTGCAAAAATACTACAAGAATTTAGATTTTTTTGCATCTATTTTCTTTTTTTTTCGCCCTAAGCAAAAACCTAAATTAGAGAAGGAATCCCCTTCTTAAAACTTATATATTATTGCGTTGATATTCATCCCTGCTCCTACTGATGCAAAGATGACAACATCTCCTTTGCTTACTTCCTGGTTCTCTATTTCGCCCTTTAAAACCAAATCTAATAATGTTGGTACTGTTGCTACTGAACTGTTTCCAAACGTATGAATATTCATTGGCATAACATTTTCTGGAACTTGCTTCTTAAACAATCTATAAAAACGTTTTATTATAGCATCATCCATTTTTTCATTGGCTTGATGAATAAATATTTTTTTCACATCATCAATATTCTTTCCGCTTTTTTCTAAAGCAGTTTGCATTGCTTGAGGTACATTGTTAAGCGCAAATTCATAGATTTTACGCCCTAACATTTTGATATACTTATTATCAGGGTTTGCACTTAAATCAAACGATTTATCAAAAAACAAATAACCAACTTCATCTTTAGCAAAAGTTTGTGTTGCATGACTCAAAATTCCAGAATCACTCTCATTTGTAGCTTCTATAACACATGCTCCGGCCCCATCACTAAAAATCATCGAATCTCTATCCGACTTGTCTACAACTCTAGATAAAGTTTCTGCACCAATCACTAGTATTTTCTTCGCTATTTCTGCTTTTATAAAAGCTTGTGCTTGAATCACTCCTTCAATCCAACCTGGGCATCCAAAAAGAATATCATACGCCACACAATTTGGGTTTTCAATTTGTAGTTTATTCTTTACTCGAGCTGCTATACTTGGCACTAAATCACTTTGTTGACCTGGGCTTTTTACATCTCCAAAATTATGTGCTAAAATGATATAATCTAATTCTTCTGGATTTACCTTTGAATTTTCTATTGCATTTTGAGCAGCAAAAAAAGCGAGATCAGAAGTTAGCAACTCTTTTTTAGCATACCTTCTCTCTTCTATACCTGTTATCGATTTAAATTTTTCAATAACTATATTGTTATCTGCATCAAAAGATGATCCATCTTCATTAAGAAAGTGATGTTGTAAAAATTTGTCATTTTCTTGAATTATAGTAGGAATATAACAACCTGTTCCTGTTATTTTTGAATTACTCATGAAGGGTATACCGTTAGAATT
>MAAC01000693.1_pt1 | contig 14817 bp, 5 predicted proteins | sample 1115981 | NCBI WGS metagenome assembly MAAC01 (sample SAMN04961126, study PRJNA320927) | seawater metagenome | isolation source: sample BD02T64 sea water enriched with oil for 64 days | place: USA:Gulf of Mexico | collected 2013-07-27 | reverse complement strand
CAGGATGAAAGAACAGCGCCAGCTGGTGCAATTTCTAAAGCAACCAAACCATTGAGCTTCAACTTTGGTAAAGATCACATCGATGGGGAAATTTCCCTTACTGATAAGGATGGTAATGCCTTTGATGGAGCTCCATCTGACCTAACTGACACAGCAACAGGCGAAACAATTTATCTCTATACTGAAGGCGATAAAGTAATTGGTCGTGTCGGTGATAACGGTGCCGCCGATGTTAATGGTGAAATAGCTTTCGAAGCCTCACTTGAGCAACTTGGAACTGCAGATGCGGCGGATTTTGTGTTCTTGCAGATGCGTGCTTTCGAACATAACAACCCTGATAACCATAATGAGCAGACGTCTATGGATGAAATCCATTATGTCGTGACGGACGGTGATGGTGATGACAGCGCCCCAACCAAAATCACTGTGCAAATCAGGGACGATGGTCCGACAAACAATGCAATTGCAGTTTCCGCTACAGTTGAAGAAGACAATTTGACCGACGGCAATGATGAAGATGCTTCAGGTAGCACTATTGCGACAGGTTCTGTTGCAAGTCTTGTTGATTTTGGATCTGATGGTGCCGCAACGGGCGGTGGGTTCAGCCTTGCATCTGATCTGAGCAACCTTCCTGTTCTGACATCGAATGGTCTGTCGGTTACCTATGCAGTTGTTGGTGATACATTGACAGCTTCAACGACAGCGGGTGCTGTCTTTACACTAAAAGTTGATGCGAACGGAGATTATACCTTTACGCTTCTGGATCAGCTGGATCACCATCCTGTTGTTTCGGCGGATAATGTTGAAGGCTTCCTTGATCTTGATCTTTCTTCTGCCGTTGAGGCGACTGACGGGGATGGTGACAGTGTCACAGTAGATAATGGTTTCACCATTCGGGTTCAGGACGATGTGCCTGTTGCGCTGGATGACGCCCTGAATGTAACGGATGAGACCGCAGGCAACGTTATTACTGGTAATCTGCTTCAGACTGGCGAAAGTGCTGGTGCTGATCAGCCTGGTACAATCCGTGAAATTACCCATGATGGCGTGACTTATGAGCTTGCTGCTGATGGTCAGTCAGTTTCTGGTGGTGGCAGTTTTGATCCTGCGACAGGTATTCTGACGATTACAACCGAAGCTGGTGCTACTCTGACAGTGGACATGGCGGGTGATAATCTTGGCGATTACAGCTATGAAGGTCCTGCGACTCATCCAGGTGAAGATTTCGCTCTGGGTGGTGGCAGCTTTGATGGTGCTGTCTACACACAGACCAATCCTGCGACAGGCGTAACAATTACAGTTACTGGTGCAGGAACACAGGGCGGTAATCCTGTTGATGTATTGGTTGCACCGGCCGCTGATGGGTTGGGTGTTAGTAATATTCCACAAGGAACTGTCGATACTCCTTACGCAGACAATGGTACAGTTCAGGAAAGCCTGACTTTCAGCTTCTCTGATACTGGTGGCGCAGTCGCAACGGATCATCTGTCATTCGAGTTTGATGGTTCTACGGCTGTCAATTGGAGTGCGGTGACGGCTGATGGTGTGATCACAGGAACGTCGGCTCCGGGTGATAATAGCTTCACCATTACGGGCAATGATATTACGTCTGTTACTCTGACCGCTGTAAGTTCTGGTCAAGGTTTTGCCGTGTCCCAGGTTTCCACAGCTCCGGATACTCTGGATGAGACATTTGATTATGTTCTGGAAGATGCCGATGGTGATCAGGATGGTGCAACGCTTACAGTAACGGTTGCTGATGATAATCCTGTTGCGGATATTGAATTCAATCAAGGTGAAGAGATCCGCCTTGATGAGACAGAAAATGACGGAGATGATACTGCAACTGATGGTTTGCTTGCAGATGTAACAGTTCTTGGTTCTGTACTTTTCAGCAACAGTTCGGTATTCGGCGCAGATGGTCCTGCAACTGCAGGAGCGACTGAATTCAACTTGAGCCTGGGTGGCGTGCAGCCTGTTAACTCTGGTCTGATTGATGCGCAAAACGATGAAGCGATCATTCTGACCCAGGAGCCTGGTGGCGACATCGTTGGTTCTTCTGCAACTGGTGGCGAGGCTTTCCGGATTTCGACTGACCCGGCAACGGGCGATGTGACAGTTACGCAGACTCGCGCTGTTGAACACAACGACAGCAACGATGATGATGAGGCATCCAGCCCTGCGATCATGAACTCTGGCGTCTTACAACTGATTGCGACGGTTACAGATGCGGACGGCGATCAGTCAGATGACAGCCTCGATCTGGGATCTGTAATTAAGTTTGAAGATGATGGCCCAAGTATTTCAGCGAACAACACAACAGAGCCTGTACTAACGGTTGACGAGACAGATCTTACAACAGATGCAAGCCTGAGCTTTGCAACGAACTTCACTTCTGTCTTTGGTGCGGATGGTGCGGCAGTCGCAAATTCAGTTACTTATGCTGTTTCAGCTACCGATGCTACAAACAGTGGCCTGATGACAACTGATGGCACAGCTATCTTCTTGTACACAGATGTTAGTGGTGATGTTGTTGGTTTGGTTGGTTTCGGCTCACCTGTCGTAGCTGATCCTTCCGGTGCGGTTGCCTTTAAAGTTTCTGTAGATAGTTCAGGCGAAGTTACGCTTGATCAGGTTCTTTCTCTACAACACCCAACAGGTGGAGATTCATCTCCTAACGAGACAGTTACTCTAGGTGATGGTCTGATTACCCTGACGGGTACTGCAACAGACGGTGACGGCGATACAGCTTCAGCTGATATTGATCTCGGTGGTAACCTTGTGTTCCACGATGATGGTCCAGATGCGAATGATGACAGCTATGCCTGTGTCACACTGGAAAACTCCGTTGCAGTGGATGTCCTTGGTAATGATGATGCCGGGGCTGATGATCCGGCTACTGTTACACAGGTTACTTTTGGTACGGGCGTTGATTTGGTGACCGTTAGCGTTCCTGATGATGGAACATCAGTAAAAATTGACGGCGACTACGGCTTTCTTACAATTGATGAAGATGGCGTTGGTACTTATACGGCCTACGAAGAAGATCATTTTGAAACAACGGGATCTGTTGGCAACTCTGGTACATCTGGTGTCGAAGCTGACTGGAACGGGGTAAATCTTTACGCCTTTGAGGCAACAGAAACACTTGATTTGAGTACAGCGGGTCTGGCTGCGCATACTGATGAAGTTTCCTTCACCAGTAGAGGTGTGGGCATTAATGGTGCTTCGGTTGGATCTGGATCTCAAAACCAGATCAATCACAGTGAGGCAACAGGCAACAGTGAAAAGCTGGTGGTCGAGTTTGCCGAAGGGATCGATACGGCAACGATAACTCTTTCCAATCTCTTTAAAACGGAAGCGAGTGGAGAGCAGGGGAGCTGGACGGCTTATGACGCTGCTGGAAATTCGGTCGGCGCAGGTGTTCTGGATACCTCTACACTTGATTACGGCAGCAGCAGTAATGTTGCCACGATCACTATCGACCCTGGTGCTGATTTCGTATACCTGGTCTTTGAATCGCTTCCTTATGGTGGCGGGGCAAATGGCTCTACAGACTCTACAGACTCCTCTGATTATTTTGTTCGTGAGATAGAGTACACAACCAATCCGGATGTCCATGGAAACGATGAGTTCACCTACACCATGTCTGACGGTGACGGTGATACGGATACAGCGGATATCACGTTCTGTGTTGATGATCACGGCGTGTATATTACCAACCTGAATCCTGCTCTGTTGGGTGGTGATGCCGTCGTTGACGAAGATGATCTTTCTGACGGTTCGAGCCCTGATGCGGCTGCTCTGACGCAAACAGGCAAGTTCACAATTTCTGCTGAAGATGGTCTTGATGATGTCACGATTGATGGTCACGCAGTAATCACAAACGGTGGATTTACTGCTACAAGCTTTATCACACCAGAAGGGCATACTCTTGCTATTACAGGCTTTGATCCTGCTACAGGCGAGGTCAGCTACAGCTATACACTTGTAGATAACGAAACTCACCCAAGCGGTAATAGCGAGAATAGCCTGTTTGACGATTTGACAGTCGAAGTAACTGACACGGACGGTGACAGTGCTACGAGTACACTATCTATCCAGATTAAGGATGATGTTCCCTTAGCTGACAATGACATAGGTTCTGTCGCTGAAGGTCAGTTACTTACTGTTGCTGCCGATGGTGTTCTTGGAAACGATGTCTTTGGTGCTGATGGTGAAGCGAGCCCATCAGCTATTACTGGTATTCGTACCGGGACAGAAGCGGGCACAGGTACTCCAGGTACAGTTGGTTCAATACTGACAGGTGCTTATGGTACGTTGACGCTTAATGCTAATGGTAGCTACGAGTACAAAGCAGACGATAACCTGAACAACTCAATGGTTCTGAAAGATACTTTCACCTATACGATTACAGATGGTGATGGTGATACGGATGAAGCCGAGTTGGTTATCACCATCAACGATGGTGGTGATCCAGAAGTAACGTCACCAACCGGTACGCCACTTGCTCTGAGTGTGAGCGAAGCATTACTGACTGATAGTGACGATGGTTCTATTATCTTCCAGGCTGGTTCTGATAACATTGTTTCAGTAGTGTTTGATGGTACAAGCGCTCCTGTCGTTGGTACTGGGGATCTTGGTGCTGGTGAGAGCCTGACTTGGGCCTTAACGGATGGAGATACTTGGACTGGTACTGACAGTGAAGGACATCCCGCGATTGTTCTGACTGTTACTGGCGGTACTGCTGCTGCCGGAGCTTCTGGTACAGCGACTGTTACAGCTACTCTTAGTGATGAACTAAAACATGCACTTGGTGGCGGCACGATCGACATCAGTGGTGTTAATGTTGTTGCCACGGATACAGATGGTGACACTGCGACTGCGCCAGTTACTGTGGCTGTTGTTGACGATGTTCCTGTTGTTGGAGACCCCGAAACGGCATCACTGGATGAAGCAACCGAGGCCACCTATAACCTGGTCTTTATTCTTGATACCTCGGGAAGTATGAATTCAAGTTCTGGTGCTTTCGAAAATGATGGCAGTCCTATTAGCAGATTAGATCTTGCGAAAGATTCGATTACTCAATTGATTGCTGGCTATAATGCTCAGGGAACTGTCAACGTTCAAGTTGTCACCTTTGATTCTGGTAGTAACCTAGACAATGCTTCTGCTATTTCAAGTGTTCTGACGTCTCCCGCAGAGGTTTCAGATTTCTTTGGAACAGTCAGTCCTGGCGGACGGACTGATTATGATGCCGGTCTGAAGCGGACGCTCGAAGATCAGGAAGTACTCGATCTTCCTGGTGAGAAAGTTGTTTACTTCCTTTCCGATGGGAAGCCAAACGAGTCCAATTCAAATACTGATCTGGATAGCACAGTGGAAAACGGTATTAGCAGTGCTGATGCCCTTGTCTGGTTTGGCACGAGTGGTGCGGATATCTTGCCTGTAGGTACTGCTGTTCATGCTATTGGGGTTGGAGCTGGCGTCAATACTAATAACCTTGATCCAATTGATAACACTGATGGTGCACAGGTTGTTCCTGGAGATGATTTATTGCCGACCCTATTGGCAACACTTCCAAGCTCAACTTCTGGAAACATCATTGATAACGATGAGTTCGGTGCGGATGGCAAAGGTGATACTGCAGTAAAATCAATTGATGTCGGCACGTTCACTTATACAGATGCATCTGATGTCGGAGATGTCGATGTTTTGAGTAAAATCGGCTCGACCTTAACGGTCAAAACCGGGGCTGGCGGCCAATTGTCTATCAATTTTGCAACCGGTGCATACACCTATGTCGCGCCGTCTATTGATGCGACGACTGATGAGACCTTCAATTATATCATTCAGGATGGTGATGGGGATACAGCCTCTTCCAGCCTGAGTGTCAAAATTGTTGACGGTACAGATTACTCCGGAAGTTCCGAAGGTGTCGGGGTCTTCCTGGGAGTTGAAAGTGGAACTGCTGGAATGAGCCCTCTCGGGGATAGCTTCCTGAGTGGTGGGGGGTCTTCCAAAGCTGCTGTTGCTGCCAATCCTCAAGGGTTTGGTGGAGATGCTCAAGGGGATCATTATGCCGGCGACGAAATTATTGTCGGCTCTGGCTTTGCTGATTATGTCTATGGTTCTACTGATGACAACCTTGTGTTCCTTGGTGATGGGAATGATATCTTTGATGATCGAAGCGTAAACTCTGGGAATGATATTATTATCGGCGGTGGCGGTAATGATACGATGTGGACTGGTGATGGTGATGACATACTTATTGGTGGCAGTGGTGATGATAGACTAACTGGTGAAGCTGGTAGTGATACCTATGTCTTGAATGCTGTTAACGATGGGGTTGATACAATCAATGGATATGATGTCAGCGCTGGTGATCACCTGAATGTTTTTGATATCATTGATGATATTGCAGCAAATACACCAAATACAGATTTCAGTAGTATCGCTAGCCATCTCGATGATTATTTTGCGGTCTCAGGTAATAATTTACAGGTGTTTGAGAATGGTAATGCAGGAGATGGTAGTACAGGTGTAACTGTTGCAACTTTCTCAGGATCAGCACCAAGTACAACCGATTTACTTAATAGTCTGGATACTGACGATCTTCGTACAACTCATGGTCTTGATTACTAAGCAGGGGCACAGCAAAAGACAGTAAACCCTACTGCTGCCCCATAACATTTAATCATAAAGCGATCCTCATTTGGGGGTCGCTTTTTTGTTTGCCAGGCGGGGTTGGGTTTAGCAGCAATTTTTAATTGATCGTCTCTCAAATAATCTGACTTGCAATAGACGTAAAATGTGCTGCATAGCCCAGCCTTTCCTTACGCAATGTTGAAACGTAGGCAAAGAGAAAATATCTGATCATGGTAATCCAAATCTGTGTCAGTATCGCGTTTTGAGATATTTCTAAAAACGCTTTGATTTTCAGACTTTGTTTAACAGCTTTGAAAAAGAATTCGACTTGCCTAGCGATCCCTGTAAGTGGCTGCTAGCTTAAACTTATTTCAGGACAGGACACAGAAGACAAAAAAGCCGAAACCAAATAAGGTTGGGCTTTTTCAGCTGTGGGGTATCGCAAGCGATATTCAAGAAATTTTAATCGTAAATTGAAGTTCTACCAGGTAAACAGACTACAATCCTAACCCCCTACAAATTTGTCAGCGCGTCGTCGTCTTCTTGTTGTTTGTCCATTTGGGCTTTGGCTTTTTCGTCGGTCTGGATTTTTTCCATGGTGTTGGCCAACTTGGTCGTCGCATCCTTTAAGGAAGATAGCGGCATGATCAGGGTGGCTGTTGGTTCCGATACGAGCTTACTTGTGTTGGCCGGATCACGTACGATCTGGCGCAATTCGATACGGACATTGCCGTTCACGACAGTGATGGAGCCAATGCCATCGGTAAATACGTGTTCCATGCCTATAGATCCTTAAACAAATTGATTTTCATGACAATCGAGCGAAACGATTTTCACTCTTAAATTTGGACGTGTTTGGTTTATATTACTTTAACGAGAGAATGAGGTCACCCAGAAGCTGTAATTTAGTCCGTTGGTCGGATTTTTTTCTCGCTTTGAGAAAGCGTTCTTCAGCTGCGTCTATTGCTTCTTGTTTGGCTGTACGAGGTTTCCCTGCGAGATAACCTTCTCTGGAAAGCAGGGCGGCAATGGTTTGGTTCGGGGCAGCAGATGCTTTACTTCCTGCTTTGGGCAGGGTGCCCTTATCCCAAAGAAAGCCCAGCTGGCCGATCCCCGACTTTATATCTTTACGTCCCGTTTTAGGATGAAAGCGCAGGGCATTCAGGGCACCAACATAGTCGTTTATCCGACCATTGTCTGAACTCAGACCAATGACGTTGATCCCGACAATGGAGAAGGCTTCGCGGTCATAGAGCAAAAGCGGAGAGCCACTGTCGCCGTTTTGTAAAAAACATTGGTGGGCAATGCCGTCATTACCCTCGAATTTTTTTGGCACCTGACAATTGAAATCAACCGTCTGGGCGTTGGGTGCCCCGGCACGATAGCCTGAGCTGATCAGTACAGATTGTTTGTTGTTGATCCGCTTGCGAACAGCACTGTCCAGTGCAGATAATTTTAACCAGCCCGTTTGTTTGCCGATGGGTTTGGCAAGCTCCAGCAGAGCCCAGTCGGTTTCGGTATTGCGGGCAGAAGCTTCGTTCTTTGGTTTATAGCCAGAAGATTTTTTGTAGGATTTTATCTTTGAATGGATTTTGTATTCATCGAATTGATAGCCCGCGATAAAATGCAATTCCTGTGGCGCGAGCCAACGTCCGGTCTTGGCATCATAAATACAGTGCGCGGCGGTGAGGACATGGCGTTCGCTCACCATGGCTCCGGTACAGTGCGCCCGCCCGGCTGCGTTCAACCTGCCGATGGTGCTCCAGGGATACTCCATGGCGTTGACGACCATCCGCTTTTGGGCGGCGAGCTTTTGCGATGCCTCCGCGGGCATGAAAATAGCCAAGCCAACAGAGCCGATCATTCCAAGCCCCACTCCTACTCTGGTCCTGAGAGAAAGGACTGACTTGGATCTATTCACATTATGCATATTATGATCGAGCGCTTTTATTGATGTTTATTGCTGAATAGAGGCGATAAGTTTTTCCCCTTCAACGGAATTCACGACCTCACGCAATGCGTCGATAACCTTGATATCGTAGCGATCATTGTTGTCCTCGAGGATTTCAAGTGCCCGCAGGGGCTCCAGGCCATGGCGATAAGACCGAGGCTCTATTCTGGCACAGAAGACATCACAGGCACCCAGAATACGGGCGGTGACAAGGATCTCTTCGCCAGTAAGCCCTTTGGGATAACCTTTGCCATCCAGACGTTCGTGCATCTGCATAATGGTCTCAAGAACAGGAAGATCAAAATCGATGCCGCGCAGGAGTTGCTGGGTATTTTCCGGGTGCTTTTGAATAAGGGCAACTTCTTCTGGCGTGAGGCGCTCTGGCTTGTTGAGAATACTGCGCGGTATGGCAAGTTTACCAATCTGCGAAAGGTTGGAGGAGACTTCCAGCGTCGCGATTTCAACTTCTGACAGGTTCATCCGTTTGCCGACCATCAGGGCAAAGAAAGAAACCCGGCGAGAGTGACCGCCAAGATAGGGATCACGGAGTTCAACAGCACGGACAAGGGCAATAACCATTTGCTTGACCGCTTTTTCTTTCTTGCGCTGTTCCTCGACGATTTGTGTCACATCGCGGAATACGGACACGATACCGGAAACCTGATTGTCTTCACCGATAAAGGGCACCTTGCTGATTTGCAAGTGGTGTTCTTTGTTATTGAGGAACACCCGTTCGTTCGTTGTTACCACACCACCATCTGACACGGCGCGCTGATCAGATATCGACATTCTTGCCGCAGTCCCCGTGCCAAAAATAGCGGCATCATCCATACCAACAAGCTCTTCTTCATCTCTCCCGACCCCCTTGGAAAAGGCCGGATTTACATATCGATAACTTCCGTCGACCGCTTTGAGGCCGATGAAATCAGCGATGGAGCCGTTGATTTTATCCAGAAGCTGTTTTTGCGCGTGAATGCGGGTTGCCAGTTCTTTGAATTGTTTGGCAAGTGCCCCGTTGTGTTCGCTGCTCAGACGCCACCAAAAGGCAAGGAAAACAGCGGCGACGATCAAGACAATAAACCCGGCAAAAAGGAAGGCGATGTTTTTGAATTCGGCGAGGCTTTTTTCGGCCTGAGAACGGTTAATTTCCTGAAAAATCCACAAGTGGTCACCCAAAAGCATAGAGCCCACGGAATAAACTTCGACGCCGTTACCGCTGATACTGGAGCGTAAGTCGAAGGCAAAAAGATCGCCATTCTCGGATTCTAACGTCATGTCTCTGATGAGGGCCGGTTCTTGTGGGGTGATTTCCTGATACCCGGAACCTGTGATTTGAACCATGCGTGTTACCTCACCTTCCTCAGAAAGTGCACGCTGGGAGAGGAATTCGCTGAATTTTGTTGTTACGGGGAAGGTGAGTAACATCAGGCCAACGGGTTCTTCCTGGTCGGCTTCGGATTGTGCGGGAAGAACAGGTAATAACAGGTCCATTACCAGGCCGGTGGAATCCTGCCTAACTGGGCCAAAAGTTACTTCTTTACGACCAAATGCCGAGAGAGCGAGTTGTTTTTGCTGCAAGCTAACCGGCTCTGCGCCACCGCTTGTAAGATAGGCAATACCGGTTTTACCAAAAAGGTAACTTGCGGTGAAATCACTGTTGATGGTGAAATCAGTCAGCACTCGTTCCATGAAAGGCAATTGTTCAAAGAGAGAGACACCAAGACTTGAGTCCGGATCTTCATCAGGTGTTGGCGGAACGATTTGTGTGAAATCGCCCCCTGCGAGATCGACTTCGTAGGCAAAGAGACGGAAAAGTTCGTTGGTTACCAATCGGTCGGACTGGGCGCGAATGGAATCAAGCCAAGTTTGAATGAGTTCACTTCTACCACTTGCCAGAATTTCTTGTCGATCCTGAACCTTGGCAATGACCTCTGTTTTCCTGTTCTCAATAATCAATCCCGGCACGATTATGGATAACAGGACAAGGGCACCAATGACGAGCGTCGCAGTAACTATGGTGCGTTTATTCACTGGTTTCGCCGAACGTGCCATATCATTGATGGCATGAAATTTGAATTTCTCTTTACCGTTTTTCTTCATGTTCTCCATTCTTTCCCCAAGTACCCCGCCCCCAAGTCTTTTTCAGGGAGAATCCATTCATCCGGTTAATCTTACTTGATATGTGCCCAACGTGTCGTTGCATTCATTGAATATTGCGGTATGTAATGCCGATATTTTGTGTGAGTCAGAATTAAATTAGAAAGACTGTCCAGAATCAGGATGTCGTTCTTTTCATATATCGCCAATACGGCATGTCCAATTCCACGGATCCTATCCTTTAGAATAACGATCCGCATTTCGCTGTCTTTGAAACCGAGTTCTTTTAAGGCGTAGTATTTCGCGATGGAATAATCTTCGCAATCACCTGATGTTTTCATGAACTGGTTTGGTGAAGCCCAATATTCACTAACGCCAAAGACTTCACTGTCGAGCTTATAAGGCCATCGATTGAAAAATTTATTAACTGTATTGAGTTTTTGACGACGCGACATGTTTTTGGCGGCGCGGATAATCTTTCGCCATGATGTCTGTTGGGCCGTTTTACAATTTGCTGAATTATTGACACAGGCGTTAAATGACCGGATTTCTGATTTTGCTTTTTTGAGGACCCGCGCCCATTGAGGCAAGGCCCGAAAAGACTTCGATCTAAATTCAACAGTGTTAAAAAGCGCCGAGCCCTGGCCTTTTGCCGCTGTAGCCAAATCACCAAGTGACTGAGCATGAACCGACGTCATTGGTAGCGTGCTCATAAGAACAGAGGCCAATGATGTTGCCAAGGTTACCCTTCTTAATGTTTTCACAGGGCTGAAATGTATCAACGGGTTAATTTTATCAACAGGTGACTCACGCTCGTCTGATTTGGGTAAAAAGCATGGTCTTAAAATGACGAGTAATCGCTTAACAGAGTATTAATTTTTTTGTTGTGATGTGCTTAATTTTATCTCGTTCACGTTGTGTTGATGGCATGATATACAACATGACCACACCATCAACAATGAGAGATAAATTGTTATTTCTCTCTCAGCGCGGAATCCCGGGCCTTGAGGATTGGTTTCAAGAGATAATCCATCACAGTTTTCTTCCCTGTGAGAATTTCGACATTAGCTGTCATTCCGGGAATGATTTCCAACTCTTTTCCTTTGCTGATAATTTTATTATCGGCGGTACGAAGATAAACGCGGTAGAAGCTTTCTCCTTCCTCGTCTTTAATCGTACTGGCGGAAATTCTCTCTAATTTGCCTTCAAGCCCGCCGTAGATAGAGAAATCATAAGCTGTGACTTTGATCGTTGCCTTTTGACCTGATCGCAGGAACGCCCGATCTGATGGTCGGATCTTGGCCTCGACGATAAGGGTGTCATCAAGGGGAACAATCTCGACGATATCTTCCCCACCTCGGATAACACCACCAACAGTGTTTCGCTTGAGTTCCTTGATTGTACCGCGAACCGGGGACCGAATGTCTGTTCTCTGAACAGTATCAACTCCAGCGGTAATTCTCTCTCTGATCGATTTCATTTCAGTGCGCGATCGGTTTAACTCGTCAGAAATTTCAGCTTTTGTCGTGAGGACCATTTCGTCGATCCGTTGCTTCGCTTCGAGAACCGCGCCATCCAAACGAGGAAGGCTGACCCTAAGAGTTTTTATCTCACCAGAAAGGTCGGCAACCTGTCGATCAATCCGAATAAGCTCAAGACGTGGAGAGATACCCTTGTCAACCAAGGGCTTGGTGATGTTCCGCTCTTGTTGAGCCAGGTTGAGCGAGTTTTTAAGCTGTCCAATGCGGCTGTGGACCTCTGAAATTTCCTGCTTACGTTGACGGGCTTGATTTTCCAGAACTTTGACCTGTGCCGCTTGCTGACGTTTGCGGGCGTTGTAAAGGGCCGTTTGGTCAGATACCTGATCAGGGGCTTCCTCGATTTCTTCCTTGCTATATTCGAGGGCTGTATCGTTTAGCTCTGAAGTAAGGCGTTTTACCGTTGCGGATAGGATAAGGAGCTGGCCTTTGGATTCTTTCACTGTAGAGGTCGCTTGGGAGTTATCAATCCGGAGGAGAACATCCCCTTTGTCGACAACATCGCCTTCCTGGACCATAATCTGGGTGATAATTCCACCCTCCAGATTCTGGATGACCTGGGTTTTCTGTGCCGGGACAAAAGTTCCGTCGCCCCGGGTAACTTCATCAAGTTCGGCCATGCTTGCCCATGTGCCGAATATGAAGAAAAACAAGAAGGCGGTGAAGGTTAGTACATAAGCAATTCGGCGCCCTTTGCGCAGGGTTGCTGAATGTAGATCTGGCATAAAAAGCAGATCTTCGTCCTTTTTAGACATGGAAGACATAATAGGCCTTTTCTTTGTGTTCTAAACACAAACGGGTGTCTTAATATAGGTGGGCAGTTCAAAAGAGAACAGGACTGGTTGTGTAAAGCCGAGCTTAATCCGCATTTGCGCGAATCTGTCCCTGTTTCAATGCCTCTAGAACTTCCGCCTTTGGTCCATCGGCAACGATGCGCCCGCTATCGACAATAACCAGACGATCTACCAGAGTAAGAAGAGAACTCCGGTGTGTGACAAGAACAAGTGTCTTGCCGACAACAGTCTTGGATAAACGAGCCTTGAAAGCCGCCTCTGATGAGTTGTCCATGCCACTGGTTGGTTCATCCAGTAAAAGGATTGGGGGGTCGAGTAACATCGCCCGGGCAATAACAACAGCCTGTCGTTGTCCACCGGAAAGCGACATCCCGCGCTCGCCGACCTGTAAATCAAATCCATGAGGATGTGTTTTAAGGAAGTCTGTTACGCCGGCAATAGCTGCAGCGCGAAGGATTGTCTGGTCGTCAATGTGGGGCGCACCAAAAGAAATATTATCTTTGACGGAACCAAAGAAAAGATAGTTATCCTGGGAAACGTAACCGATGTTTCGACGTAAATCCGCAGGATCTATCTGCCGGATATCGGTACCATCAGCAAGAACTGAGCCTTCGGTCGGGTCGTATAACCCAAGCACTAACCTTGCGATCGTTGATTTTCCGGAACCTATTCGGCCAAGGATACCTACGCGTTCCCCCGGTCGAATTTTGAGGCTCACGGCATCCAACGCTTTAATTTCCTGACTAGGATAGTTGAAAGTTACTTTCTTCAACTCTATTTCACCACTTAATCGTGGGCGGTGAAGGTACGTTTTGTCTTCTGAGCGTTCGACTTCGGCACTCATAATGTTATCGAGAGATTTTAGAGCGACACGAGATTGTTGCAATCTTGTCAGCATGCCAGCAATGGTTCCAAGAGGTGCCAAAGCACGGCCGCTAAGCATCGTTGATGCAACCAAGGCACCCATGGTCATTTCTTTTTCGATGATGAGGAATACACCAACAATAACCACGACGACAGTTGTCATTTGAATGGCAAGCTGGGCAAAGGTTGTTGATATTCCCGAGAGCAATTTAGCTTTACCAGCAGATTCTGCGGTTAATCCGACAAATCGTTCCCATGAACGCTGGATACGGCCCTCGGCAGCAGTGGTTTTAATGGTTTCAAGGCCATCAATAGTTTCAACCAACAAGGCGTGTTTTTGACTGGATTCCTTATGAGTTTTCTCAATCACCTTACGCAAGGGAATCTGGAGAACAACGCCCATTAATATAACGACGGGGACAACAACCATCGGAACCGCTGCAATTTGTGGTGCAGCAACAATTGAGATAATCCAGATAAAGAGGAAGATGAAAGGTAGGTCAATAAGCGCAACGAGGGTCCCGGAGGTAAAGAAATCCCGAAGAGACTCAAACTCTCTAAGGTTATTGGCCATCGCCCCGGTTGATGGTGGCTTGTTGGAAAGCTTCATCGCCATCAGTTGTTCAAGTAAGCGACTGGCAATGATCACATCAGCATTTTTACCTGCGACATCGACAAGATAGGTCCGCAGGTTTTTCATAATGAATTCGAAGAAGAATACTGTTGCAACCCCAATTGCCAAGACAGCGAGAGTAGCACTCGCGCCATTAGGGACAACACGATCATACACATTCATGATGAACAAGGGACTTGCGATGGCAAACATGTTGATCAGGATCGATGCCAACATGACGTGGCTGTAAATAGGCCAGAATTTTAACAGAGTTCCCCAAAACCAGGCTTTTGGTTTTTTGAGCTGAATATC
>MAAC01017946.1_pt1 | contig 14820 bp, 13 predicted proteins | sample 1115981 | NCBI WGS metagenome assembly MAAC01 (sample SAMN04961126, study PRJNA320927) | seawater metagenome | isolation source: sample BD02T64 sea water enriched with oil for 64 days | place: USA:Gulf of Mexico | collected 2013-07-27 | reverse complement strand
GCAGCCTTTATGTTGTACATGGCCTATAAGATAGCCTTCTCCAAAGGATCGATAAAAATTGGCAAACAAGAAACGCCAAGTTTCTATCAAGGGTTTATTCTTAATATCCTAAACCCGAAAGCTTGGATTGCTTCGATATCAGGTGTGACAGCCTTTACTGCGAAAGGGGATATGTCGAGCCTCATTCTGTTCTGTAGCTTGTATTTCTTCATCTGTTTTATCGGTGTGGGGTCTTGGGCTGTGGTAGGTAAACAGGCAAAAGCATTGGTGCAAAAAGAAAGTCAGTTGCGGATATTTAATAAAATCATGGGAGCTGGCTTAGCTGGAGTATCGGCGTATTTATTGCTGACCTGATCTAAAAAACGGGGATCGTATCAGAATGCGATCCCTTTTATTTAGTCATCAAACATGAACGCAAGTTACTTATTTATAACAATATTTTGAGATCGATTTAAATATTCCTGCCATCAGGTAAAGGTTGCCTTAACAGCTTTTTTCAATTCAGGCAGATGGCCTCTGACTTCACTCATATCATCTAAACAGCCTTCGATAATCGATGCGATATGAGACAAACGTTTACCAAATATCAGATCCACTCGTTCCTTTTAGTATCCCACAATCGGTTAAAACCACCGCATTCTATGCGGTTAAGAAAAAATTATGATGCGTGCGAAGCGTACTCTTTATACATGAAGTCAACTTTAAGTTGGCACTATAACTAAATTACTACCAACTAAAGTCGGTAGTGATTTAGTTATAGTGCCTTATATGTGACAAGCTATTACTTAAATTTAAAGATAAGAACATGAGTATACGTCTCGTTCTCTTTGCTTTTCCCCCTCATAACGGGTATTTGATTGCCGAGCGATCAGTCGCAGCTCAAAAATAGGATGAATTCGTTTGGTAACTAGTGCGGTCAGTAGTCTGAAATCCTGGCGCTGAAAATTTGAAGAGTATCCAGAATATATGAATAATAGTTCACACACTCCATCTGCAGGAACTGTTCAGTCATGCGAAGACACTAAGGCCATGACACGCCGCCTTGTCAGGCACTGCGCTGCCTATAAAGGGGCGAACACAAAGCGTAGCATCGTTCAGTTGATCATCACCATTGTACCTTTTTTCGCCCTTATCGCTGTAATGTTGCTCGCAGTCGAGCACGACTTTTGGGCCGGGCTTGTACTCGTGCTGCCTGCGGGTGCCTTTCTGGTGCGGATTTTCATCATTCAGCATGATTGCGGCCATGGCTCTTACCTTTCCACACGCAAAGCCAACAACAGGCTTGGACGCCTGCTGTCTTTATTGACGGTGACGCCCTATTCGTTCTGGCAGAAAGCTCACCACATGCATCATGCAACGTCGGGTAATCTGGACAAACGAGGCTTCGGTGACATCGACACTCTAACAGTGGTGGAATACACAGCTCTATCGCGTGCCGGGCGCCTGAGTTACAGGCTGCGGCGAAATCCGTTGGTATTATTTCTTTTCGGCATGCCGTACCTCTTCATCATTGGCCACCGCATCCCGCTGGGCATGCCATTCTCTTTCGCTAAGGTGTGGCGCTCTGTGCTGTCGACCGATCTGTCCTTGGTCCTGATTTACGGTGCAGTGATCGCACTATTCGGCATAAAGGCATTTTTGCTTGTCATCCTGCCGAGCATTGCTGTGGCGGCGTGGATTGGGGGGTGGATGTTTTACATCCAGCATCAATTTGAAGAAACACACTGGGCGACACACAAGGAATGGAATTTGCACGCAGCAGCGATCCTCGGAAGTTCCCATTATGTCTTGCCGTCAGCCTTGCAATGGCTCACCGGTAACATTGGTCTGCACCACATCCATCACCTCTGCGGCACGATCCCCTTCTATCGTCTGAAGGACTGCCTTGACGCCAGCCCTGAACTACAGGCAATGAACAGGCTAACCCTACGGGAAAGCCTGAAGTGCATGCGCCTTACTCTGTGGGATGAGCACGCCCAAAAACTGATTGGTTTTAGCGATATAAAGGTAGCATAAGGTCAGGTAATAAAGAGTTGGGTATCATAAGCAAGATATCGTCATGCCTGTACGGCGGATACCCGTCCTAAGTTCTTTGACATTTGCACGACAAGGCCCATAACACAGATTTATCCATTAGAACGGATCATCTCCCCTCAACGCTTATGGGGCTAATGAATGGATATCCTTATTGGTTCAGCGTAGCTCTTAAAAAACGAGGATGAGACAAAATCCGAGAGTAGATAATCTGATCATCCTTGGCAGACCATCGAGAAGCTCCGTTACAGCCGAAAACCTCACAATTAATAAATCTCTGGGCAAAACGAAAAGGGCCGCCAAACGGCAGCCCTTTCCAAATATTCTGAACTTCTGTTCTTCGAAGCTTAACGCTTGGAGAACTGGAAGCTACGACGAGCTTTACGCTTACCGTATTTTTTACGTTCAACAACACGGGCATCACGTGTAAGGAAGCCGCGTGCTTTCAGAGCAGGACGAAGGCCTGGCTCGAAATAAGTCAAAGCTTTTGAGACACCGTGACGAACCGCGCCAGCCTGGCCAGAAAGACCACCACCTTTAACAGTACAAACGATATCAAACTGTCCTGTGCGCTCTACTGTCTCAAATGGTTGAGCAAGCATCATGCGAAGAACTGGACGTGCGAAGTAAACAGCTTCTTCACGACCATTAACAGTAATTACGCCAGTACCAGGCTTAAGCCAAACGCGTGCAATAGCACCTTTACGTTTACCTGTTGCATAAGCACGACCTTGTGCGTCGAGTTTAGGTTCAGCAACAATCGCGCTTTCTTCAGCAGCAGGAGTTACATCACCAAGATCACTCAAAGAGTTGAGAGTTTCTTCAGCCATTGATTACTGGCTCCTCTTGTTCTTGATGTTTCTGGATGCAATATCCAGAACTTCAGGCTGCTGAGCTTCGTGGTTGTGGTCAGGACCAACAACAACGCGAAGATTGCGCATCTGCTGACGACCGAGTGGTCCTTTAGGAACCATACGCTCGATAGCTTTTTGAACAACACGCTCAGGGAAACGCCCGTCAAGGATCTGACCAGCTGTACGTTCTTTGATACCGCCCGGGTGGCCGGTATGCCAGTAGTACTTCTTGTCAGCGCGCTTGTTGCCGGTAAGGGCAATTTTTTCGGCGTTGATGATAATAACGTTATCACCACAATCCATGTGTGGTGTATAAGTTACTTTATTTTTACCGCGCAGGATATTTGCGACTTCGACAGCCAAGCGACCGAGAACAACGCCTTCAGCGTCGATCACAAACCACTTTTTTTCGATATCTGCGGGTTTAGCAGAATAAGTTTTCATATAAACAGAGCCACTGCATACTGTTGTAATAAGGAGCAAGACACACACTGTGCTCTTGCGTGGTTGGGTTCTATTACAGCCCGAGCGACCTGTCAAACAGTTTTAAAAATTACGACACAAAATAACTGTGTAATTTCAATTAGTTAAAAATGAGGTATTATTTTACCTCAAAATTTAATGTTTTTTTAAAATTATTTCGACATCCCATGCCAATTTTTATTGCTCCGGACAGAAAGTAAGTCAAAGATGCGTTTGTATAAAATATAAACTACGGAGTATTTATGTATCCGACTTCAGATGTCGTGGTTATCGGTGGCGGTATAATAGGAAGCGCAGCAGCCTTCTTTTTAGCAAACAATCCCGACTTTGATGGCAAGGTAACTGTTATAGAAAAAGATAATAGTTACCAGAGTTCATCCACAACTCTTTCCGCAGCGTCGATAAGGCAGCAATTTTCTACACCAGAGAACATTAAAATATCCCAGTTCGGTATAGAATTCCTCAGAAATGTTGGCGACATTCTTGCCTTAGACAAGATTAACCAGACAGAATCTGTCCCCGACATTGGACTGCAGGAAAAGGGATACCTCTTACTCGCAAGTTCTAATGGCGAAGATATCCTCAGAAATAATAATATCGTTCAAAGGGAACACGGTGCCGATATTAATCTGCTGACACCAACCCAACTTGGTGACCGTTTTCCGTGGATGAATTGCACCGACCTTTCACTCGGGTCGCTAGGGAATACAGGCGAAGGCTGGTTTGACGCCTATAGTTTGTTACAGCTCTTCAGGGCAAAAAACAAAGAACTTGGCGTTGACTATATATATGACGAGGTTATCGATCTTAAATCTGACTGCAAAAGCGTTAATGCCGTTGTTTTAAAAAAGGGCTCATCTATCAGTGGCAGGTACTTTATCAATGCAGCAGGTCCACAGGCGGCGAGTGTTGCATCGATGGCAAAGGTTCCCCTTCCCGTCGAAAGCAGGAAACGATGCGTTTTTGTCTTTCACTGTCGCGATGAAATACATAACTGTCCTTTGGTCGTCGATAACAGCGGTGTCTATTTCCGACCTGAAGGAGAGAATTTCATATGTGGCGTTTCTCCTGACGCGAAAAATGATCCCCTAAGTTACGATTACGATATTGATTACAATTTGTTTGATGAAACAATTTGGCCAATTCTCGCTCATCGTGTGCCTGCTTTTGAAAGTATCAAACAAATCAATGCCTGGGCTGGTCATTATGCATACAACCTATTGGATCAGAACGTTATATTAGGAACACACCCAGAAATCGATAATCTGTATTTCGCAAATGGTTTCAGCGGACACGGCTTGCAGCAGGCTCCTGCTGTTGGGCGGGCTCTCTCGGAACTCATTGTTCACAGCAAATACCGGAGTCTCGACTTATCAATCTTTGGTTTCGACAGAATCATGAAAAATACCCCCGTAAAAGAGCTCAATATAATCTAATCGTTAAGATTGATTAACCAATGCAAGGCATTGTAAATCCTATATTATTATAGGTTTATGCCTTGTATTAGGCTCTTGTGGTATGTCGGGCACACATTCTTACCACTTTTTTGCCCCACCATCGCTCTACTTTTTCTGCTTAAGATAAGGGCATGGGAAATTATAACAACATATACCGCATGGATACACAGGCAAAAGTGTCCGCGAGTGTTCACATTGAACGAAACGATGATATTGATGTTGATCGTCTTGTCTGGGATGTGGAATACCGTGAGGTCGTAAAAAGATTTCTTCAACCGAGGGACGACGTTCGTATCTCCCTTGGAGCTTAAGAGAAATCCTTTACTGTACTTTTTTGTCACTGTGATTTTTCCTCCCCTGTGATTTTCTAGGGTGAACAATAAAGCTTTAAGAGAAGATCGCTTCTTCTTTTCGCTATTTTTCTGCTAAACCAGTTTCCTTTCAAACGACTCATTTCGTGCACTTTTTTCTTTGTTACTAAAGTGCTAAAATTCTCACGTTATGCAAAAAAAGACGAGCCCTTCAAGAAAAAAACCAAATGCCAAGCAGCTTTTGTGGCTTAATCAAGGTCTCTCTCAAGCAGGCGGTAAATTACCCTTGTTTGATGAGTTGGGACAGCAATACGATTCCAAACTTATTCATGCCTGTATTAACCATGGGTGGGCCGAGCTTTGGTTCAAAAACCCCCTAAAATCCGACTGGCTTGTCTGTAAACTTACAGATCCTGGCAGAGAAGTATGTGATCAGTAACATTTCTTTGAATCAACCTCACAATTTTCCGCATCCTTTTCATGACACTGATATGAAATTTTATACAAACGTTGACTGCCCGGTCAAACACGCCTAGCCTCTAACGAATTGTGCAGTGCACAAAACACAAAATTTATTTGGTACGTGATAAAATATAGGCCAAAGGCTCAGGGGTAAGTTACAATGTTATATACGCTTTTTGATATGCAAAGTGCAGCTCTCGGTCCTATGCGGGCGATAACGGAACTTACTAAAACATACTTTACCAACCCTCTTTTCCCTATGTCACAGACTTATATGGGCAAAATCATGGCTGCCAGCGCAGATGTGATTGAAGGCGTTATACGGCATCGCGGCAAGCCGGAATGGGGCTTTCAGGCTATCCAGAAAGATGACGGCATACATCCCATCGATCTCGCAAGAATTGACCATAAACCTTTTGCCGATCTGATCCGTTTCAAATGTGATCTCGCCAAAAAGCCTAAAAAGATCCTCCTTGTTTCCCCAATGTCGGGTCACTTTTCAACTCTTCTGCGCGGCACAGTACAAACATTGGTAATGGACCATGAAGTTTATGTCACTGACTGGAAAGATGCCAGTAAAGTACCTGCGTCTGAGGGTGACTTCGGGCTGGAAGAATACATACAGTATCTTATCGATTATATGCGTCTTTTGGGCCCGGACCTTCATGTCATCGCTGTTTGTCAACCTGCGCCACTTGTGTTAGCTGCAGTATCTATTCTCGCTGCTAATGACGATCCCGCACAACCTTGTACAATGACATTAATGGGCGGTCCCATTGACCCGGGTGCGGCAGAAACAGAAGTCACAAAGCTTGCTGATAGCAAGTCTCTGTCCTGGTTTAAAAATAACCTTACGGCCACGGTCCCTCTTCAGCATGAAGGCTCTGGACGACGTGTTTACCCCGGCTTCATGCAACTGGCGGCTTTCATATCCATGAACTCAGCACGTCATGTCGATGCGCATATGCAGCATTATAACAACCTGATTGTGGGTGACGGAGATTCAGCAGAAAGCCATAACAAATTCTACGATGAATACCTCTCCGTTATGGATGTTACCGCAGAATTCTACCTTGATACGATTGAGCATGTTTTTCAGGAACGAAGCCTGCCAAACGGTACAATGGTCTGGAAGGGGCAAAAGGTAGATCCATCAAAGATCAAAAAAACCGCCCTCCTTACTGTAGAAGGGGAGCTCGACGATATTTCAGCTCCTGGACAAACAGCATCAGCCCATGTGATGTGTTCTTCGCTTGCAAAAAACAAACACCAAAACCATGTTGAAAAAAACGTCGGACATTACGGTATATTTAATGGCCGAAAGTGGCGTGAAAGTGTATCAAAAGAAATAAACAAATTCATAGAAAAGCACCAAGCCAAACCTCAGAAATAATTATCTTTTTCAGGAGTTAATTATCTTTTTATAAAGATAATATATTTAGGTAGGGTAGAAATTTAATAACCTGAATAAACTGGTGCTCGCCTATGCCAACTCTTCGCTCTTCCTTATTGGTACCTGTTGTTTTGACTGCTCTACTCGTTTTGAGTGGATGTACCAGCGTTTATGATGACACCAAAGGTTGGGGCAACGATCTGTGGGAGGAAATCAAAGAAGGGTCAAAACAGGCCAGTCATGCAACGAAAGAGGCGTTGGATTCCATTAACGAAGACACTTCTGAATCTGAGCTAAAATCATCTGGACCAAAATCATCTGAGATAGAAACCTCATCGTTAGAACCAGTAAAAATTCCAAACGGAAGTACCAGTACTCCGACACCGTTGAAGGATTCAGAAAAAGCGGCTCAACCACCCAAGGTAATGCCCAAGGGTAACTACGCCGTACATTTATCCTCAAATAAAAGTAAGAAAAGCGCTGAACAGGAATGGACAGAACTTCGGAACGCTTTCCCAAGAGAAACGCAAGGTCTCAAGCTTCGGTTGAAATCTGTCAAAATCACAGGAAAAGGAACCTTTTACAGGGTTCTCGGCTCAGCCTTTGGTACCAAAGCAGCGGCAAGTAAAGCTTGTGAAATCTTCAAGAAGAAAAAACAGTACTGTGTTGCGGTTAAGCTATAATCGCCCCTGCATCAAGGAAGTGCCTGCCCCACCTGATACAGAGCCTCACTATTTTTATTTATCGCCCCAGAATAGATCTGAGCTCATCGGCTTTAACTCTGGCACCTTTAACAAGAAAACCAATATCACCGCCATCAAGGACCATATCATAGCCATCGTCATAAAGCACAGCTGCCTGGCGTTTGGGCGTTGGTATCGCGCCAAGTAATTTTCCAGCTTGTTTGACCGCCTTTTCCACTTTGGCAATCGCAGCCATGACAACGGGATGGTCCGTTTGTCCCGGGTACCCAAGATCTGCAGATAAATCCGAAGGCCCAATAAAGATCATATCAACCCCGTCAGTCGTGGCAATTTCGGCGGCCTTTTCAACACCTTCGGCATCTTCAATCTGACAAATGATCATAATTTCATCATTAAAGTTTTCGAGATATTCAGTGGCTCTCACACCGTAATCAGCCCCACGAACAATTGTAGAAGCAACGCCCCTCTTCCCCCTTGGGGCATAGAGTGCAGCCTCTACTGCCGCTTTGGCCTCAGAAGCAGAGGATACAGACGGGATCATCACACCATCAGCACCTGCATCAAGGACACGTTTGATTTCAGCATAAGAATTATGAGATACACGGACAAAAATCTTGGGTCCGTATGCCCTGGCTGCCTGCATCTGGGCAATAGCATCAAGAACAGAGCCTGGACCATGTTCCAAATCAATCATCAGGCAGTCATTTCCTGCTTGAGCGATAATTTCAGTCGCCATCGGGCTAAATAAATCAATCCAGCATCCAAAAGCAGGGTGATGGTTTCCAAGTTTTCTACGCAACTGTTCATTCGCCATGATCTGTTATTCCAGTAAAATATCTTTGAAACAAATAGAGACGTGAAGATTTTATTTAAAGAGATGCTAACTCAAGAAAAGCTTCTTTAAAACAGGAACAGTTAAACAAAACTTCAAAAGGGATGAGATTTTCAGGAATGAAGCAAGCCTGCCGAGGATGTGCACGGGGCACATCCTCCCAAAACACCAAATGAATAGGTTCTGGATCGCGACTTACATATAGCACGATAAGCGGCTCGCTTCGGGAAGTGCATCCAATCGCGCTGTTAGGCAGCGTAAAGATCCCTTTTCCCGAAGCTTTTTGACCTGTTACACTCAGGTCTAAACACCCTATATGTAACAATAGAGCGATAAAATCTCAAGCCATCAACCGAAAAACTTCGTTTGATAACAGCTTAATTTTTATGGTGAGAGCTTAATTCATTCCCTCAGCAAGATCAGTCAATTCCTGCACATCATTAATTTGAAGTTTTCCGTTTGCAGGAATTGAGATTACGTTCTTCTTTTTTAAGTTAGTCAGAGTACGACTGACCGTTTCGGTTGTCAGCCCAAGATAATCCCCAATATCAGATCTACCCATAGAAAGTAGAATTTGATCGCCAGAACCAGTTTTTGCCTTGACCCTCTTTGATAAAGAAAGAAGGAAACTGCATACTTTTTCAATTGCCGTTTTACGACCAAGTAAGAGCATTTGATCCTGAGCCAAAACCAGTTCGTTGGACACCATATTTAATAAACGGTTTTCTAACCCAGGTAATTCTTTCAAAAGCTTTTCAAGTTTTGCTCTCGGGAAGCGACAAAGTCGACTATCTTCAAGGGCTTCCGCTGAGTAGGCATAACAGTCATTCATCGCAATTCCCAGGAAGTCACCCGGAAAGAGAAAGCCTGTCATTTGTCTGCGCCCATCAGGGAGTAATTTGTAAAGCTTGATAGATCCGCCAGTTACATTGAAAAGGAAATCAGCAGAGTCCAGTTCATTGATAATCGTGACGCCTTTGCCAACTTCAACGCCTTTTGAAATAGTTGATAATTTTTGTAACTCACCACACGAAAGAGCATGGCACAAGCTCATCTCAGCAATATTACACTTTTCGCAAAGAGAAGGAATGCCTGAAGGTACAGCCTCTGTATGGACTGTTTGAGAAAGGCTTCTCATGCTTATTTTTCCTGACAGATATTTTTTTACTATGTGATAAATACTCCGACAAGGCGACGAAGGGAATACAAAACTATAAAATTCTATGCGTCATATTGACCTACATCAAAGACGAACCCGTCTAGCTGGTCTTTCAATGTACCACAAAATCCATCGGCACAAACCCATAGGCGAGCAATACACAGTGCAATTTGCAATTAAACCACTCGACCAAGAAAAAACGGTGCAGTTATTACCTCTTATCCAAATATTAAAGAGCGATATAACCATTGAGCAATGGCAAGGCTATGTCGATAGTTTCACCGGTAGAAATCATCGCGAGTGCGGCATTATCACGGTCAAAAATACTGCTGGGTATTATCTTGGAGTTCTTTGCTTTAAAATTGTAGAAGATGTTAGTCATCAGTTGGTTATGGATGTTTCTAATTATGTTACTGCCGATATTTTAGGACGAAATGATATTTCAGGTACCCTGCTCAACTGGCTGGAAGACCAGGCTAAAAAACGGGAATGCCACGCCATACACCTGACAATAGAAAAACAAAACTCAATTTTCCCAGAAAATGGTTATACAAAATCCATACCTAAACAACTCAACAACAAGGGATATGTATGCGACGCAGTCCGCCTTTGTAAAAAACTAACGTAAACACCAAAACATCACACCAAAATACTCGATCATAAAGACAGCTAAGCCTGTCTGGCTGAGGTGCCTCATCCCGTATCATTGACCTAGATCAATGCTCTTGTGTAAATCGGAGTTAAATTACGGGTACTGTTAGATGTTCTTTCTAACGGTAATTATCACGTTTTTTATGATAAAAGGCGACTTCAGGAATGACTCGGGAAACTACCGCAAAAGCGAGATTATCCATCGACGGATGGGTAACAGCAGCGGCACTGGTAATTGGTATTTTTTATGCCATATTAACCGCCGCACGAACCGAAGATCCATTAATGTCTATCCATGCGTATATATTCGCTGGCGCATTTTTACTTGGTATCTTTGCTATTATCAAAGCCTATTACGACAGCTCAGAACATCAGGCCAACAAACCTGCTGATGCGCCCGTTGAATATAACCTCGACGTTATAAAAGCAGGCGTGATCGCCTCCGTATTCTGGGGCATTGCAGGATTTTTGGCTGGAGATACGCTTGCCTTCCAGTTGGCATACCCAGACCTCAACTTTGATGTCTCTTTCTTCAACTTTGGACGGTTGCGCCCTCTTCACACCTCGGCTGTAATTTTTGCTTTTGGCGGTAACGTTCTTATTGCAACGTCGTTTTATGTCGTACAGAGAACTTGTAAGGCCCGTATGCCTGGCGATTTTGCGCCATGGTTCGTGTTTTGGGGATATCAACTTTTCATCGTGATTGCCGCAACCGGTTATCTGATGGGAATTACCCAAAGTAAAGAATACGCCGAGCCCGAATGGTACGCTGATATATGGCTGACAATTGTCTGGGTCGTTTATCTGTTTGTCTTCTTGGGAACTCTCTGGAAAAGACGTGAACCACATATCTATGTTGCAAACTGGTTCTACCTCGCCTTTATCGCGACCGTCGCCATGCTCCATATAATCAATAACCTTACAGTTCCGGTCTCCTGGACAAGCACAAAGAGTTATATCCTTTTTGCTGGCGTGCAAGACGCTCTGGTTCAGTGGTGGTATGGTCACAACGCAGTTGGTTTCTTTTTGACTGCCGGTTTCCTTGGGATCATGTACTACTTTGTTCCTAAACGCGCAGGACGTCCGGTTTATTCCTATCGCCTTTCGATTGTTCACTTCTGGTCCCTGATTTTCATGTATATCTGGGCTGGACCGCACCATTTGCATTACACAGCTTTGCCTGACTGGGCTCAGACATTGGGCATGACCTTCTCCATCATGCTTTGGATGCCATCCTGGGGCGGGATGATCAATGGCCTGATGACCTTGTCCGGGGCCTGGGATAAACTTCGTACCGATCCTGTGTTGCGTATGCTGGTTGTATCCATTGCCTTCTATGGTATGAGTACCTTTGAAGGTCCGGTAATGGCCATCAAAGCCGTGAACTCTCTTTCTCACTATACAGACTGGACAATTGGTCACGTTCATTCTGGCGCATTGGGCTGGGTTGCTTTTGTCAGCTTTGGCGCTCTTTACTGCCTTGTTCCCTGGCTTTGGAACCGCACACAGCTCTATTCCTTGAAATTGGTAAGTTACCACTTCTGGATCGCGACCTTCGGTATCCTGCTCTACATCACCTCCATGTGGGTATCGGGTATTCTGCAAGGTTTGATGTGGCGTGCCTATGACGAACTTGGCTTCCTGGAATATTCTTTCGTTGAAACCGTTGAAGCGATGAATCCTTTATATTGGATCCGTGCAATCGGCGGTGCTTTCTTCCTGATCGGTGCGTTGATAATGGCTTACAATCTCTGGCGTACGGCACGTGGAGACGTAAGGGAGGAAAGACGTCTTCTTTCTCCTGAAAGCGTACCTAGTCCTGTAGCTGCAGAATAAGGAGGGAATGATCATGATTAAACACGAAATATTTGAAAAGAACTCAATCGTTCTCCTGATCGGTATATTACTGGTCGTTTCCATTGGTGGCCTGATTGAGATTGCGCCACTATTTTATCTGGAAAGCACTATCGAGAAGGTTAAGGGCATGCGCCCTTACTCTCCTCTCGAGCTTGCAGGACGAAACATCTATATCCGCGAAGGCTGTACATCTTGCCATTCGCAGATGATTAGATCTCTTCGGGATGAAGTAGAGCGCTATGGCCCCTACTCTCTTGCCGCTGAGTCCATGTACGATCATCCCTTCCTATGGGGATCAAAACGTACAGGTCCTGATCTGGCGCGTGTTGGTGGAAAATATTCTGACGAGTGGCATACAGAACACCTATTGAATCCACGCGGGATTGTTCCTGAATCCATTATGCCGGGGTATCCGTTCCTTCTTGAAAACCCTTTGAGCTATAAAGACATCAAGGAGCATTTGGTTTCAAACAAAATGGTTGGTGTTCCCTATACCGATGAAATGATTGAAACCGCGATGGATGACGTGCGAACCCAGGTTGATCCCGACGCTGATACCGATGGTCTTCTTGCCCGTTATCCCAAAGCACAAGTCAGAGATTTTGACGGTAACCCAAAGGTTCTTTCCGAAATGGATGCTTTGATTGCCTATCTGCAAATGCTTGGAACTCTTGTGGACTTCTCAGCCTATCAGGCTGATGGCCCCAACCAGCGATAAGGAAACTGTCATGGAATATAACGACATTTCAGAATTTTCGCGGACCTGGGGGCTTGTGTACCTCGTGGCTATGTTTCTGGCTGGGATCCTTTACGCTTTCTGGCCCCGGAACAAATCCAAATTCGATCACGCAGCCCAAATTCCACTAGAGGATGACTAGTCATGGCAGGAAATCCAAGAAAAGACGAGATCTCCGGCGTCGACACCACAGGTCACGAGTGGGACGGCATTGAAGAACTAAACAACCCGCTGCCGCGTTGGTGGCTTTGGGTACTATACGCATCTATTATCTGGTCAATTGTCTATTGGATATTGATGCCAGCCTGGCCGGGAGTGTCCGATTATACCAAAGGTATGCTTGGTTATTCTCAGCGTAATGAAGTCCAGATGGAGTTGGCCGAGGTCAAAGCGAGTAGAGCTGGCTTGGACGAAAAAGTTCTGGCATCTTCACTTGAAGAAATTACCAAGGATCAGAATTTAAACCAATATGCACTTGCAGCCGGGAAAGCTGCATTTGGAGACAACTGTTCTGGTTGCCACGGTAGTGGTGCTCAAGGAGCAAAAGGTTATCCCAATCTCAATGACGATCATTGGCTTTGGGGTGGTTCGCTCGAGGATATTCATTACACTATTAATTACGGTATCCGCTCCACACATGATGATACCCGGTTTAATGACATGACCGCATTCCTGACGGACGAGATCCTTGAAAAGGCCGATATCTCTGACGTTGCAGAATATGTGTTATCCCTTTCAGGTAAATCGACTGATGTTAAAGCCACAGGGCGTGGTGAAGAGATTTTTGCAGATAACTGTGCCGCCTGTCATGACGACGGTGGTGTTGGTAACCGCGATCTCGGTGCCCCCAACCTGTCTGATTCTCTCTGGCTTTATGGTGGTGACAGGAAAACAATCATTCAAACTGTTTCCTATGGCCGCAAGGGCGTCATGCCAACATGGGAAGCCCGGTTGGACCCTGTCACGGTCAAAGCACTTAGCTTATACGTCCACTCATTAGGAGGCGGTGAATAAGCTTTATTGCCCATAGGGAGTAAAACGTCTCTCCCTATGGGTACCTCAAATAATAAAAATATAACCCGTCAGAAAAGAACGTCTGTAAAATATGAGCACCAAGCTAGAACAGATCGTCAGAGATGCCACGATTCAGGTGGAAGCCGTTAACAAGAAAGAGAACCGTCCTCTTTATAAAAAACGTGAACCCATTTTCCCCAAACGTGCCGTTGGTAAGTTTCGCCGTTTGAAATGGTTGATCATGATCTTCACGCTTTCAATCTACTATTTGGTTCCCTTTATCAGGTGGGATCGCGGCCCCGGAGCCCCTGATCAGGCTGTGCTTATCGATTTTCCGGCGAACCGATTCTACTTTTTCTTTATCGAATTGTGGCCGCAGGAAGTTTATTACATCACTGGCATACTCATCGTTGCCTGCTTGATGTTGTTCTTTTTCACAAGCTTGTTCGGGCGTGTTTGGTGTGGCTACACCTGCCCACAGACAGTGTGGACAGATCTGTTTATTGCAGTTGAGCGTTGGATCGAGGGTGATCGCAATGCCCGAATAAAACTCCATAGAGCAAAGTGGAGTTTTGAAAAGGTTGGAAAATATACCCTTAAACATTTACTCTGGTTACTTATTGGCATGGCCACGGGTGGAGCCTGGGTTTTCTATTTTGCAGATGCTCCAACCCTCTTCGTCGAGTTATTTACCTTACAAGCCGACATGACTGCCTATGTCTTTGTTGCCATGTTTACCGGCACCACCTACACGCTCGGTGGTCTTTCCCGTGAACAGGTTTGCACCTACATGTGCCCCTGGCCTCGCATCCAGGCAGCCATGATGGATGAAGACTCTCTGCAAGTCACCTATCGCAAAGATAGAGGAGAACC
>MAAC01012026.1_pt1 | contig 14820 bp, 8 predicted proteins | sample 1115981 | NCBI WGS metagenome assembly MAAC01 (sample SAMN04961126, study PRJNA320927) | seawater metagenome | isolation source: sample BD02T64 sea water enriched with oil for 64 days | place: USA:Gulf of Mexico | collected 2013-07-27 | reverse complement strand
ATTTATACGAGTTAGCCAGCCTTTATATGAGTTTTTATGAGGCGTGTCCTATCCTTAAAGAAGGTATTAGCGATGAAGTAAAAGCTTCGCGTTTAGCCTTGTGTGATTTAATTGCCAAAGCCTTGCAACAAGGCTTAGATATTCTTGGCATTGAAGTAATGGACAAAATGTAGGCAAACCTTTTACCTTTAAGAAAAGAGAGGAGGCAATATGCAATTTACCGATAGCCATTGCCACCTTGATTTTACTGAGTTTACCGAGCAGCTCCCGCAATTACTAAAGCAATGTTTAAACCATAATATTAATCGTATTGTCGTGCCTGCGGTTAACCCCGAGCATTGGCAGCGAGTGCTCTCGCTTAGTCAACAAAGTGACCATTCCCGTAAAGACAACACCCATACAAAAAACACCGAAGAAAACTATACCTATAAAAAAAACACCGATAAAAAGAGTACTCAAGTAGAAATTAACTGCTGCTTAGGCATTCATCCTTGGTTTCTTATTCTTGAAGATAAGTTACACCCTAAAAATCTGCAATTAGCCTTTCATCAGCAAAAATTAACCGACATTGTCAGCCACAACCGAGAAAATATTGTGGCCATTGGAGAATGCGGTATTGATGTTTTTAAAGCGAAAAAAAATACTCAAAACGAGCAAGCATTGGCTAAAAACATTCAACTGCAACAAGATTTTTTTGATATGCAACTTACCCTTGCCAAAGCCCATAACTTACCCATAGTGGTACATCACTGTCAGTCACATCACTATATTTTGGCGCAACTTAAGCAGCACAAATTAGCCAAAGCAGGTGTCATTCACGCCTTCTCAGGTAGTTACCAACAGGCTAAAGCTTATGTCGATTTAGGCTTTAAACTCGGTATTGGCGGTACTATCACCTACCCTAGAGCTAAAAAAACCATTAATGCTATTAAGCGCTTACCACTAAGTAGCCTATTATTAGAAACTGACGCGCCAGCAATGCCGCCTTTAGGGCAACAAGGAAAAATCAACTCACCGTTAAATGTAGTAAAAGTTTTTCAGGCGTTGACAACAATAAGAGTGGAGTCTGTTGAAGAAATTGCCAAACAAATTGAATTAAATATTGAACAGCTCTTTTTGTAACTTCACCTGTCGTCACCCTCGAAGTATTTAAATCGGGGGTCTAGTGTTAATTAACCAAGATTCCCGATTAAGTGACCACGGGAATGACGCACTTCACAAAGGTAACTGAATAAATACCTTAGTTACTGCTAATAACCGTTAGTGATGATTAATGGCCGACTTGGGTACTCTAAAACCTTGACGACTAAATCGGTTTAATCCTCTAGTCAGTAAAAAACCAATTAAACCCGCAATAATTAACAGCACTCTAAAAAGAGCTTGTCGTTCATGGCTTTCCTGCTCTAAAACGGCCGTTAGCAATGACTTCTCAAGTGTTATACGCAAATAACCCTTGAGCTTTTCTTGACGAATTTCACTAATAAAAGTGATATAAAGATCACTTTTATCCAGCGTTTTTTGTGCTTGCTCAATGCCAAAGAGTGTTTTAATTGATGAGGATGAATAGTTTTCATGCTTAGCTTCGAGTATAAGCAGACCTGTCGCATCATATAAATGAATGTCCCTAACAAAATCAGCTTGCGCCATTTTATTGAAGTAGTTTTGCAATAAAGCATGGCGAGTTTTCCTGCTAACTTTAACTGAGCCTGCTTTAACTACGCCTACATTAACTGAGTTTTCTGCAAGTAGCGTTGAAACACCCGCAATAGCCTGTTGCAAAAATTGCTTAGCGGTTTGCTCAAAATGCTGGCTTATTATCTGCTGACTTTTTTCAACACTTGCGACCCAAATAGCCATTAAAACCACGATAAGCAAAATAGCACTAACTAATTGCAGAATTTTATTATAAATTGACGATAATTTAGGGTATAAAGGCTGCTCTACTGGTTTCATCATAAATTTGCCTCGAATATTTATATTCATAATAGAGAGTTAACGTGCCTTTTTCTACTAATGTGTCTTTTTCTACCAATAAATTATCTTTATCACTTGAGTCTTATTTTGCTCAGCATCAAGTTCATGATGATTTGCCTATTCGAGTCTCATTAAATAACGAGGCTTTAACACTTACCAAACAAGCGGCTCAAGTTAGCTCAAATCAAGAGTTAGTGGTTTTTTCCAACTTGTCTATTACTAACTTATTAGCCTTACAAACCGTGAGCCTTATAAGTATTAACGCACTAACGGCCATTAATACTCGTAACCAACAAACTAGTTATCGCTTTAATATCAGCTGTGATGACTTTATTTTTGCGCGCAAAGCTATTGCTGACTTTGCACTAGAGCAAGGTATTGAAGCGGCTTTAATTGCAAATGCACCAATACTTAATGAGCCCGGGTTATTAGTGATGGATATGGACTCAACCACAATTGAAATTGAGTGCATTGACGAAATAGCTAAACTAGCAGGTGTTGGGGAGCAAGTTGCCGCGGTAACTGAGTTGGCCATGCAAGGTGAATTAGACTTTGCTCAAAGCTTACATCAACGCGTTGCCACGCTTAGTAACGCGCCAGAAAGCATATTGGCCGATGTTGCTAGAAACATTCCTTTAATGGCGGGCTTAGAAACCCTAATAGCTGAACTTAAAAAGCATAACTGGCGCATTGCGGTGGCATCAGGTGGTTTTACCTATTTTGCCGATCACTTAAAAGATTTACTCAACCTAGATGCTACATTTGCCAACGTTTTAGAAATTTCAGACGGTAAACTCACTGGTAAAGTTTTAGGCTCAGTGGTTGATGCACAAGTAAAAGCTGACTCATTAGCATTACTTGCCAAAAAATATGACATACCTGCTAAGCAAACAGTTGCCATGGGCGATGGCGCTAATGATTTAGTGATGATGGCCGCGGCCAGTTTTGGCGTTGCTTTTCATGCCAAACCGATTGTTTTGGCGCAAGCCGATAGCGCTATTAATCAGCAAGGACTAGACTGCTTATTGCATTGGCTGGCTTAATACCAATTGCACTAACTAAATAAAAGTAACAATCTACCACCGAGACGCGATGCTACTCAGAGGGCTCTTCGAGCCTACACAGAGGGTTGGTTTATTACTCTCGGTGTTCTCTGTGGTAAATATTTTCAAGCTAAATAAGTACCTTTTTTGTTAACTTTCAGTTATTCGCGCGATTGAAATCCCGCCTACCAAGAGCTACTCCGTAGCTAAGCCATGGCTAAGTAAGGCATCTTTGGTAACATCAAACACTTGAATAACACCAACGACACTCCATATATCTTGCTCTATTTGTTTACCGCGATGAATGGCATAAGCGCTAACATAACTTAACTCGGTATTTAAATATTCCATATCGGGCTCATTCGTGCGAGATATGGTTAATTGTAAACAATAAAACTGTCCACCTTTTAAAGCCTTTTTAATGAAAAACTGCCTTAGTTCAGGCGTATTTAACTCACTATCAAGCGCCACACTAACTGATTTATCAACCTTATCTACGCTAGGATTAACGGCAAGATAAACTAATTTAGTTATGGGCTCTTCATTAGTTAGCAAGGTTTTTAAACTCTGCTCAAGAACATTATTGGTTTGTAGTTTTGTTAATAAGGGATATAAATTATAAAAACGCTGCCTGTCACTCAAGCGCTTCATCTGCTGCAATAATTCACTCTCACCATGATTACTCGCTAACACCTCTATTTTGTAGCGACTACCACTGGTTTGTACAACCAGTGCCGGTATTTTCATGCTTTTTACATAACAGGTACGTAAAGCCGCGGGTAAGCCGGGCGTTAACATGGCATATTCGTCGGTGGTTAATTTACCGCGATTTTTATTAATCAATAATTTAAAAAATGCTCGGCCAATATGTTGATGCTCTTTAACATGAACCCGCAAATTAATAATGGTTTTCTTTTTATTAATACGCACCACTTCATAAGGTAGCTGCTTAAGATCAAAGGCTGAGGTTATTTTTTGTAGTTTGGGGAAAGTGAGATAAACAATATCCCCCATCGATAGCACAGCACTACTATCTAGCTGAATTTTTAAGCCCGACACTGAAAAATCTTGTGACTCACCTCCCCACTTAACGTTATTACATTCAACAACAGCCTCGGTGTGATAAATAAAGCGTAACTCTTGCCGTTGATTTTTATAACTAACGCCTAATTCATCGACTACCGCTGGCGTTTTCAAGCGCCTATGACCATATAACTTCAACTTGCTGGTATCTATTTTTTCAGAGGAACCTTGTTGATATTGCTCAACAAAACTAGGGTGAGTAACATCACTGGCCACAATAATATTTGGCAGGGAGGCTAAGCATGACTTAACTTCATCAGAGGGCGGTAAATTGATGTACTGATTTTTTTTAGTTTGAGTATTCGCAACGGTAAAAGACGCATAACCACTATTTTTATTGATATCAAGGCAAGTTAATTCGGTTATAGCAAAAGATTTTTTGTTGGCCGCAAAGGTTAAAAAGCTAGTAAAAAAAGCATCTTCTTTAGCTAACTGTCGCTCATCAATACTGTAAAAAAAGCTCTTCCCTTGGTGTTGATGAATAAAACTGTACACCACAAGTGATTTTTGCTGACCTGCTTGTGCCTTTAAACGCGCGATGCGCTCTTCATTTAACAAACAATGTAATGTTGAATGTCCCGCTTCGTCTTGCCAGTACTGAAAAACAGCCTGATTATTATTCGTTGTTAAGGCGTAACGTGGTATTAGTTTTGTTGACTCTTGCATGACAAAAATGGGCAGTTCATTAATTTTGGGCAAAATATATTGCTCATAACTTCTTGCCTGTAACGCCTTAATAGTATTATCAAGGTTAACCTTGTAACGACGCTTATTTCCTTGAATATAGGCATGCAGAAATCGCTTAAAGGCATCTTTTTCTGGCGCTTCAATACGCTGACACCCCAGCAACTGTGTGTCACCATCTTGGTGACTATTTTTAACTTTAAAGGTAAAAACATCACTGCTGCCAAACTGAAATTCTTGCTCTAAGCCAGTAAATTTTATACTTATCGTGTCCCCCGTTGACAGTAACGGCTGCTCCGTAAAGCGAAACTTACAACCATTAACGCTAATATCTGAACTCGTTGCTGGAATTTGCTCTTTGCTTTTTAGGATGACAATTAAATTAATAGCAAAATTCATCCGCTCTTCCGCACGATCAAAATAGTCAGTAAATTGATATAGTTTTGCCGGGCACTGTAGTTTTTCGGGTAATTTCTTTACAGTTTCAGCAATGGGCTGCTTGATACCTGCTTGTTCTTTTTGATAGATAACTCTAAAGTGATTTTCAGTACTTTTAACGGCTTCATAGACCCCAAAAGTATAGGCACCATAATACTCAACATTCTCTTCAAAGGTTTTAATAGCAACGCTATCTAAAAAATGATTCTGTCCTTGATGCTCATAGGTTTTACAGTTGCCATCCACTAAGCCACGTAAATCGATAGAGCGGGTACAAATACTGGCTAAACGCTTTAATTCCATCTTTAACAAGAAAGACTCATTTTTAGCCAACGTTTTAGTGCTTGCTGAAAATTTTTCAGCAAAATCACTTTTATCCACATGGCCGCGAAAACTGTTTATCAAGGTTTGATGTTTAGAAAAGTCTGTATTCATGAATTAATCATTCTAATTACTGCTTAGCTGGTTATTTATTTGATAATGCTTAGACAAAAAACATTATAATTTAGTATCATAAAACAAAGCAATTATTATGCCTGTATACTCACCCTATTTCAAAAGATAGATTTTTCGGTGGTAAAGTTATACAACGGCTAAGTCACTTTTTAACAAGGAAAAGTATGACAAAAAGTAAAACAGCTTATGTGTGTACTGACTGCGGCTCTGAATATTCACGCTGGCTAGGCCAGTGCACAGACTGTAAAGCGTGGAATACTATTTCAGAATTTAGACAAGCAAAACTACCCGCCCGTGGCGGTAACTTTGCTGGTTTTGCTGGCGCGGCTCACAATAGTGAAACTAAAGTTCAAACCCTTGACACTATTGACCTAACCGACTTACCACGCTTTTCTGCGGGCTTTGCTGAATTTGATCGGGTACTCGGTGGTGGCATTGTTCCCGGCAGCGCTATTTTAATTGGTGGTGAACCCGGCGCAGGTAAAAGTACCTTGCTATTACAAACCATGTGTTCATTAGCCGCTAATATGCCTGCGCTATACATCACTGGGGAAGAGTCGCTGCAACAAGTTGCTATGCGAGCCAAGCGCTTAGGTTTACCAACAGACAAGCTCAAAATGCTCTCAGAAACCAGTGTCGAAAATATTTGCCACATCGCGATTAAAGAGCAGCCTAAAATTATGGTTATTGACTCTATTCAAGTGATGCACATGAGTGACGTGCAATCAGCACCGGGGAGTGTTTCACAAGTAAGAGAAAGCGCCGCGTATTTGACGCGCTTTGCCAAACAATATCATGTAGCTATTTTACTGGTCGGCCATGTCACTAAAGATGGCTCATTAGCAGGGCCAAAAGTATTAGAGCATTGTATTGACTGCTCCATCATGCTTGAGGGCAGTACCGATTCACGTTATCGCACATTACGGGGCAATAAAAACCGTTTTGGTGCAGTTAATGAACTGGGCGTTTTTGCCATGACAGGTACTGGCCTAAAAGAAGTGAAAAATCCCTCGGCAATTTTTCTTAGTCGCACCGAAGAACAAACCGCAGGTAGCGTTGTTATGGTGCTATGGGAAGGCACTCGCCCTCTATTGGTGGAGATCCAAGCCTTGGTTGATCACTCCGCTTTAGGTAACCCACGCCGTGTTGCTGTTGGTGCCGATCAAAACCGTTTGTCTATGCTGTTGGCTATTTTACATCGCCATGGCGGCTTACAATTAAACGATCAGGACGTTTTTGTTAATGTGGTCGGTGGCGTAAAAGTCACAGAAACCAGTATTGATTTAGCTTTGATTCTTGCATTGGTTTCAAGCTTTAAAGATAATGCGCTATCGCAAGATTTAGTTATTTTTGGCGAAGTTGGCTTATCAGGTGAAATTCGCCCTGTTCCTAGCGGCCAAGAACGGCTTAATGAAGCCGCTAAACATGGTTTTAAACGTGCTATTGTACCTTTTAATAACATGCCAAAACAGACAATAGCAGGCATGGAAGTTATTGGCGTGAAAAAGCTCAGTGATGCATTAGACGTTATTTAACTCTGCCTATTTAACACTGTCTATTTAGCACAGGTTTTGTGCAAAAAACTTCACATTTAACATTTATTTACTATAAAGAGAATTATCAATTTCCCATGAAAAATATTTTTAAAAAAGCACTGCTCGCTTTAAGCTGCTCTTTGCTGATATTAAGCAATGCCAACGCCGAGCAACTTTCAATCGAGCGCATTTATAGCTCGCCGTCATTAAACGGACAAACACCAAAATCATTAAAATTTTCTCCCGACGGTAGCCGAGTTACCTATTTACAAGGCAAAAGTGATGATCTTAACCGCTATGACTTATGGGAATATAATTTAGCCCGCAAAGAAAACCAGCTATTAGTTGACTCGCAAGATCTTTTTAGCGGCACTGAAGTACTTTCTGATGAAGAAAAATCCCGCCGAGAGCGTCAACGTGTATATGGTTTTGGCATCATAGAGTATAAATTTTCTAATGATGGTAGCGCACTATTGTTTCCACTTAATGGTGATATTTACTACTACCACTTAGCCACTAAAACCGCTAAACGTTTAACCAAAACCGACGCCTTTGAAACAGACAGCAAGTTTTCTCCTCAAGGGAACTTTGTTTCTTTTATTCGTGAGCAAAATATTTTTATTGTTAATATTGCTAGCGGTGAAGAAACCCAGCTAACCCATGATGGTGGAAGCAACAATATTAAAAATGGCATGAGCGAATTTGTTGCCCAAGAAGAAATGGGCAGAATGACAGGTTATTGGTGGGCTCCCAATGAAAAACATATTGCTTTTTTACGTGTTGATGAAACCCCAGTACAAACCGTTATTCGTAACGAAATTTATGCTGAAAAAATAGAATTAATTGAGCAAAGGTACCCAGCAACAGGCACAAATAATGTCACTATTAAGTTAGCGATAACGGATATTAACGGTAAAAAAATACGCTTCATAGATACGGGAAAAAATACTGACATTTATATCCCTCGGGTAAAATGGTTGCCTGACAGTAAAAATTTATCGTATCAATGGCAAAGTCGCGATCAGAAAACCTTAAAGCTTAAACTCTATAATCTGAAAAAACGTAAACAAAAAACCTTATTAACCGAGCAGTCTGATCACTGGATTAACTTACATCATGATTTAGTTTTTTTAAGCGATAATAAATCATTTATTTGGGCTTCTGAGCGCGATGGTTTCAAGCATATATATCACTTTAGCAATAAAGGTAAGTTAATTAATCAACTCACCAAAGGTCAATGGGTTGTTGACGCCATTAAGAGCGTCGATGAAGAGCAAGGGCTGATCTATTTTACTGGCCGTGCTGACACGCCACTTGAGCGTCATTTATATCGCGTACCGTTAAGTGGCAAATCACCTGAGCATGTGGCCCGTTTAAGTAAACGCAACGGTTTTCATAATATAAACTTTAGTAACGACGGTAAAAGCTATATTGATAGTTTCTCTAATATCAATACCCCTAAGCAAGTCAGTTTGCATCATGCGAATGGCGAGCACATTACTTGGTTGGCCGAAAATAAAGTCAATGACAAGCATCCTATTAAGCCTTACTTTGATGAGTTAATTCAGCCAAAGTTTGGCACATTAACCTCCGATGATGGCGAAGCAACACTCTATTATAAATTGTACAAGCCTAAAAATATGACGCCGGGTAAAAAATACCCTGTTATTGTTAATGTCTACGGCGGACCACATGCTCAACGCGTTAGAAACATCTGGCAAGGGGCTGATTTCACCCAATACATGTTGCAACAAGGCTATATAGTTTTTCAGCTGGATAATCGCGGCTCTAATTATCGCGGTACCGCATTTGAATTTCCTATTTATGAAAAGCTAGGACAAGTTGAAGTTGACGATCAAGTGACCGGTGTTAAGTATTTACAAACACTACCATTTGTTGATAAAGAGCGTGTTGGTATTTATGGCCATTCTTATGGTGGCTATATGGCATTAATGACCCTATTTAAAGCGGGTGATTATTTTAAAGCTGGCGTCAGTGGCGCTCCCGTAACCGACTGGTTATTATATGATACTCACTATACTGAGCGTTATTTGAACCATCCTAAAGCCAATGCTGGCGGATATAAAGAGTCGAGTGTATTTCCTTATATTTCAGGCTTGAGTGGCCCTTTAATGGTTTATCATGGCATGGCTGATGATAATGTGCTGTTCACTAATACCACTAAGTTAATTAAAGCGCTACAAGATGAAAATAAGCAATTTGAATTAATGACCTACCCGGGTAGTAAGCACAGTATGCGCGGTAAAAAAGTAAAAGTGCATTTGAACAATACCATTATGAGCTTTTTTGATAGACATTTTAAGTAATTAAAATTTGCTAAATAGACAGATTAACGGTGTATCCCCCCTAGATGAAGGATGATACACCGTTACTTTTTAACAATCTTTTAACCATTTTATAAGTTGTTAAGCTTAATTTATAATGCGCGACGTCTCACTAAGATCATCATCGCAGCAATAAGTAGGATAAAAGTACTAGGCTCAGGAACCGCTACGCTATTAGCTACGGTAAAGCTTGCACTCGCTGTTTGAACATCAGTAAAAGAAGAACCGAACTCATCACCTACCGCTACATTAGCAAAATTTAATGAGCTTATACCTGATTGCAACACGTTGAAATTCACCGTTGCTAACACAAATTGGTTTAATCCGTCTTGTGCAGCAAATAAGTCAAAATCAAAAGCCTGTGCTACTTCTTGTATAAATAAGTTTCCCGCCGACGCTAAATTAGTATCTTGGAAGCTGGCAAAAAATGGGTCTGGGTCAACATCAAGTTTATCGCCGAAAGTTACATTGTCGAATGCTAACAATGAGTCATCAAACAAAATATGAGTATTAAAACTTGCCACAAGTTTATCAAAACCAAAAGCATCCAATTCTATGTCAGAGATAACAATATCAGCAGTTAACACATCGCCCACTTGGTAATCGGCATTGTCTAAGTCGACACTCAACAGCGTTGCATGAGATGAAAGTGTGACTAAGGTTAGCATTAGCATGGTTATTAATTTTTTCATTATAATTCCTAATTTTATTTTAACGATCAGCTTACTCTAAGCAAGCTGATCTATTGGTGTTTTGTTTTATGGGTTAATAGCTTAATTGTATTTATTCAGGTTTACATGGCACAACGAGTGCGAGTACACAGAGACATTAATGCTCTAACATCACTTGTGTTCACTGCGTTGTCATGATTAAAATCATATTTACTATCTAAAGGTGCACCGCTACGGATGAGTGATAAAAATTGCGTGATATCATTTCGATCAATATCGCCATCGTTATCAAAATCACCTACTAATTCATGTTCTGATTGGAGGTTCAATAAAATAACAATAGAATCATGATCTGAAGCACGATAAACACCATCATCAAAATATTTAACTTGTTGATCTTCTGACTTATACTCAGTGTTGTAATCAAATATACGTGGTTCATCAGCATTGATATGCCAAACCGTGGTATCGACTACTTTCTCAGCAAACTCCGCTGAAGCCAAGGCGTGATCTAAATAGCCCATTTCACCGCCAAAACTGTATGAGTAAGCGCTGTGGCCTAAGCTTTTGGCGACTAAGTTTTGGTAAGCTTGCTCAGTTAAGGCATTGATAGGATCTTCTTTACCGTAAGCATTTAAATCACCAATGATTAACACATCGCTATCATTGGTACCCGTTGGTTTAGTATTCAACCAAGAGACTAATGAACTAGCAGCTTGGGTTCTTAACTCATTCCAACAGCCTTGACCATCGTTTTGGTCTTGGTTATTACCAGTAGCACTGCCACAACTGCCTTTAGATTTAAAGTGGTTTACTGCTACCGTAAATATTTCATCACTAGCAATCTCTTTAAAGGTTTGCGCTAACGGCTGACGATTGCCAAAATCAAAAGGTTGTTGATTGGTTGTTATTGCCGAGCCCACTAAAGCGATAGACGCAGGTTTGTAAATTAAACCAACGGTGATAGCATCTGAGCCTATGCCATCTTGCTCAAGACTTACGTAAGCATAAGTATTGTCGCCTAATTGTTGATTGAGCTTATTAACTAAATCAGCGATAGCACTATTAGCAGAGAAACCATCATTTTCAATTTCCATCAAACCTACAATATCTGCATTGATATTCGTTAAGGCGGCAACAATTTTACTACTTTGACGGTTAAACTCTTCAAGGTTGTCAGCACCACGCGCGGTTGGAAATCCTTGTCCTAAACCGTCACCATTGAAGTAATTAAGTACGTTAAAGCTTGCTACTTTTAACGTGCCTTCGCCATTAAGCTCTGGCATTGCAGGGCGAGCATTACTAACAGAAAATTGTGGTTCAGAGGTAGGTAAAACACGATATTCACTGTAGCTATAATCCAAAACACCCGTTAGCTCAGCAACCGAGTCACCTAGTCGTAATGGGTTCTGGTAGCTTAAGCTTGGTGCAGGAAAAGGTACATCTTCAGGGTTTTGAGCATTATTCATATCATCTAGCATAATGCGATTACGGCTATTTTTATCTGCTAAGGCAAGTGCTTGCTCTGTACCCGCAGTAAAAATATTAGTTGGGATTAACAAGCGGCCATTAGACAAGGTTAACTGCCCGTAACGCGCTAAATTATAAGTATCAGTCACCTGTAATTCATCCGCAAAGTTCACTAACATACCTTCATAGTGTTCCCAATTATCATTGCTTTCAATCGGCAGTGACATTGAGGCAGCAACAATAGCTTCACCTGCACCACAATCAACAAAATCAACATCAGTCGCTATTTGTGTTCGACCATAACTTTCGCTAACCGTACCTAATACGCGTACTTGATGACCCAATATTGGTTGAGTGACCATGTTATTCGCGTAAACAAAAATACCTTCGGATGTTTGAGCATTATCATCATGATTTGATAAGGTTGCTTGCACGAAATAGCCACTTAAGCTTGCGACAATTGAAGTTACCACTCCTTCAATCACTTTTACTTCTCCAACAACAGGTGAAGTAAATTCAGCGCCTTGAATATCATGAATGCTATCTGATGTGTCAGCACATTGCCCAATAACTAACTCATCACCTGGTTCCTCTGGCTCAGTAGGTGTACCTTCTGATTGATGAGAACCCAAAAAGCTAAAAGTATCTTTGTCGTAAGCTAACCACTGTTCATCTCTAACAAAGGCCGCATCTCTATCACGACTACCTGTAGTTACTGCTGGTTTTCTCACTAAAGTAACATCTTTACCCCAGTTTTCTCTGACGGCAAATAAACCTAAAGTGTCAATAATAATGTCGTTATGAACAAGCTCTACGTAGTCATCACCGTTGAAGTTAATAGCACCGTCAGTTAGGTCAATATAACCCGTTAACTCACTGGTTTCTCCAATTTGGGTTGAGCCTAAAACAAGCACGTCATTACCTAATATTTCACCCGCTAAGCTATAAGTCGCGGTGGCAACATCACTACCATTTGAATAAAGCTTGAATTGGTAACCCGTTAAATCAACGGTATTATTGCTTGGGTTATATATTTCAATGGCTTTGTTAAAGCTACTACCTTCAACGTATTCAGAGAAGAACAAGTCAACTTCTGGGTTCGTTGGCTCAGTTGGATCTATCGGATCGACTGGATCCACCGGGTCAACTGGATCAGTAATATCTGCACAGCTTTGTTCAAATATTGTTGTTATCCATTCTGGGTGATCAATAAATGGATTTCTATTACCTTGAAATTCATATATTTTATCATTTCTATTACGTTCAAACTCATCGACAGGATCACTTTCACTCCAACTTAATAAAGTGCACAGTTTACCTAGTTTTGCTTCACCAGTAGAGGTAAGGTAATCAACCGCTTGCAGGTCTGGTGTTACGGAATCTAGCCCTTCATACCTGACGTCCATATAGAAAACAATACGAGCAACATCACCTTTAACGGCATCTCTTGGTTCGAATGAATCACTGTCTACTCGGTTTTCTGGCGACTCAGCTAAAGGTGCGTCACTGTTATCAAAATCAAGATTTCCACGTGATGAATTCACAGAAATATCGGTAGGTCTTAAGTGATGAATATCAGAATAGGCATAAGCACTACTGCTCGGGAAACCGTGACTTTTGGCCCAAACATGCTCTCGGTTCCAGTTATCAGGATTTGATGACTGACTGCCGCTACCATTAGAGAACTTCCCCTTACTGATACCACGATAAAACAAAATAACATTGTCATTATTCATAGGATCTTCATCAGTAACCGTTAAAGCTGTCCAAGCTTCTGAATAAGATAAGCGATTATGATTTGCTGAGATAATATCATTAAGGTTAGCGCGAATTTCTGCTCCGCCTTGCTCATTATTAATAGCGGTATAAGCATTAGCATAATAACTTACATCATCAAAATCAGCGGCATTAGCCACTTTTGATAAATCAGGGCAATTAAAACAAGCATCAGTGATTATATCGTTGTTATCGTCTTCACCATCTCCGCCATCATCAACTCCACCTGCGGTCACCATAATATCGTCTAAACGCAAATATTCAGAGCCAGAGCCATTTTGCATTGAAACTTTAATGCGTAAGTTTGTACCTTCAGGTATGGCTTGAACAAGAGTACTTGAGGTGAAATCATCAATTAAACTATGGCTTTCATCGCCTTTTCCTTGCCAATTAATGACTTTAATAAATTCTGCACCATCAACAGAGTATGACAAATCAAAATAATCATTAGATTCATGGTTACCTTGCTCAGTAGCCAATAATGAAAGGCTGACATTCTGTTTATTAGCAATATCAATTGACTCAGAAAGCCAATCAACTTGGCCATCGACATCTCTTGCTTCCATCACGCCATTGGTGACTTTAAACCAATCAGAGTCAGCAGTTAAAGAGCCATTTGTGATATCAATTGACCAACGAGTAACACCAGACATATCAAGGTTTGCATTTTGCGCACCTTTATTGCTCAATTCTGCGGCATTAAAATCTTCTAACCAAACAGTTTCAGCTTGTACTTGGCTTATATAGAGGCTAGATAAAATGCATAAGGCGGCGTATTTCTTCTTGCCTATGCCTTTACCGTAGCTAAGGGAATGCTTTTTCATATTCATTACTTTATCTCCAAATAGTGTTTATCTTGAGTGTATGATAGGACTACAAATGTGACGACAATGTTACAAAACCGTTAAACTCTAATTAAACTCAACCATTTGGTCAACTTTATAAAGGCTATATTTTATGTATTTAAGCTATAAAAGCATCAAAAACAACAGTAAACACTAAAATATCAACAACTTAACAAGGCTAAAAAACAATCAACATTAAAGCACTGATAACAATATTAATTTTTTGTTAAAAATAAGTATGTGTTAGAAAAATAGAAGATTTAAGAAAGGAGTTTTGGAAAATGAACTTAAACAATGGCTAGCTTTGTAAATAACTAGTTAACAAGAGGGGGGCGAGTGGCGAGTGGCGAGTAGCGAGTGGCGAGTAGCGAGTGGCGAGTAGCGAGTAGCGAAGACACTACACGCTTAGTAATTTGTCTTCACAACCCGTAACTATAAACTCGTAACTGCAAATTTATTCTGGCTCGTAATCTAAGTTAGGGGCGAGTGAAGTAGTAAGT
>MAAC01002319.1_pt1 | contig 14824 bp, 14 predicted proteins | sample 1115981 | NCBI WGS metagenome assembly MAAC01 (sample SAMN04961126, study PRJNA320927) | seawater metagenome | isolation source: sample BD02T64 sea water enriched with oil for 64 days | place: USA:Gulf of Mexico | collected 2013-07-27 | reverse complement strand
TTATTCACCAACACATCAATTTGACCGAAGGTGTCGACAGCTGTCTTGATGACCATCTTCCAGTCATCTTCAGAGGCAACATCGTGTTTAACAAAAATGGCCTCACCGCCCATGGCCTTAACTTCAGCAGCCGTTGCCTGTCCCGCCTCTTCATTGAGATCAGTCAGTACAATACGGCCACCTTCTTCGGCCAATAATAAAACATGCTCACGGCCCATGCCCGCTGCACCACCTGTTACCAGGCAAACTTTATCCTGAACGCGTCCCATAACTTACTCCTCAACACTGATTTCAAATCGACTTTAAATATACGAAGCGGCCCCGATGGCCGCGCGGCAATCTAACATGCAGAGCCAATATTGTCATTGCCGCCTAAACCGCATATCTAGAGTAAGTAGGCGGCTATTTATTGCCATAGGAAAAGCCAAGAGGCCTACTATACCCTGCAAGTCTAATAAAGGGCCTGGAAGGAGCAAGTGGACGCTGAACGAGCGACTAGTATGGAGAAGATCAGGACCTAGTTGAATAACAAGCCAAAGCCCGATGTAGTACTGTGCAAACACGTGAAACCAGGTACGCAGCATTCCCGCCCCAAGTGGTAGCCGCCATATCTACTTCATCACGGCCAGTAGTAAGATTTGAGACAACCTCACTGGGACACGGTAAAAAAAATCGCTATTTCCCAACTACCATCGACAACAATCCCCTAAAGCTTGATTAAACCAGTGGCTCCTCGGCCAATGACTCCTCAACAAAGGATTCTTCTACTTCGACACCAAAAATTTCGCGGTACATCACACCAGTCATTGCCAGCATCATCGGGCAAGTCCAAATAAGCCCGATGCCCAATGGTAGAGCGCTAATCAAAAGGATTAGTCCCATAAGCAAAAACAAGAAAAACAACTTAAACCAGTGAGTGGTCACAGCCTTTCGGGAGGTTTCCATAGCCTCCCAAACCCCGAGATTTTTTTCCACCACCAGTGGCACGGCAAACATATAGGCCAGTGATAAATATATACCGGGGATAATGAGTAGCAGGAAACCAAGGGTTATTAAAATAGACATCAATACCGCTACACCGAGTAGCGGTAAGGTATAGGCAAAATATCCAAAGACACTGGTATAAGACAGTGGTAACTCCACAGACCTATGGATACCCAACATTATAATTCCCGCCATAAACGGGTACATTATCGCCATAATGACGACCTGCAACATCAATGACGAGATTATTCCGCCACTTACACCATCTCCGGATGCCAGCAAGACACCACCGCCACCAAGAAGAGCCCCAAACGCCAGCATCACCAAAATAAGGATTACAGCCGCCGCCCAAAAAGAACCCTTCAGGCCACTTGTCTTCTCCCAGGATTCTCTCAAGACGGCTGTGATCTGCAAGTCGTAATGAGCAAACTCAAGATCTGTCATTGTTATGGGGGTATTAGACTCGGTATTCGATGTATCCATAGCCATTTTCTTTATTCCCTTTTCTCCTGCCGACAGCAAATACTGTCGAGCCATTTATCCATTAAATTTTTTATGATGATCTGTTATACGATATCGAAAAACCACTCTATGCCAATGATTATCGACCTTCAAGAAGGTTTAAATTAGTCAGGGGGAAGTGAGGGTCAAGTCACGGAAAAAACATACTTCGGGAAGACAGAAGTTGTACCAGAGGAAATTGCCAACACATCATCGGTTAGAATCATGATCTTTTTGCAACAACAAAACCCAGCTTAACGAATGCTAAGCTGGGTTTGTAACACGCCAAATTGACAAGAATATGCACCTAAAAGAGCAGCACCCCACAAAGATCAGTTGTGTTTACGCCTAGGTATTCAGGGCGCCCAGTGAATAAACTTCTGGAACTTATTCTGCCAGCCTATGATCCAGTGTGGGGAGGAGCTGCCCATACCCGCAGGTTTCAAACCTCGGTGGCGGCCCGTGATCCCTTGCAGGACAGGCAATTCCTGCTTGCTAACATCGACAAAAAACACATGCCAGCCCTGTGAGAGAACTTCTTCGAACTGTTTAAACTGGGCATTGGGCACTTGAAAACCAAAGAAACCACCTTCCCAAGTACAAAAGCCAAGTAAGACGATGGACAGAAACACAAAGGGCAACCAGCCAATATTCTCAGGAGCCGATGAGTAATGGGCAAAAAGCAGTACCAGAATTGCTGCAACCACACCCAAAACTGCCCCTCTTAAGGTTGAACGAACCACGTCGGTCTTCATAAACGCATTCACTTCATGCAGGTTACGACGTGCCACCCCATCGTCATCCCTACTTAAAACGTGAATTTGTGCTGTTGTTACACCAGCATCTTCAAGCTCCTCCTCAACGAGGTCCATATCATCGAGATCACCACTAATAAAAAAATAACGATCCATATCCCATCCCCTATTTAAGCTTTATTAATTACACCCAGAAATTCAAAACTGCCAAGTAATCACCAGCAATTTAAAACGACATTGTTTTGAGTGTAGTTGAGCAATCATGGCATTGCCGTAGGCAAAATGGCAAAGAGATAGACAGAAAACTTATGAATATACAGGGTAGTTATGACACTCTGAGGCTTGTCTTTGAAAGCTACTGGCTGCCATCTAGGTACATTAAGCATCAAACTCAGCTTGAACAAATCTATGCGGGGCGACTATAAAATTTAAGGCCATAATCTGAGGGGCGGCGGGAGGGAGTGATGTATTTAGAGTGCACTGAGTGCGGGAGATGAGTGTGTGACCTCCTTGCCTGGGGTTGCAGATCAAGGCCGCAAGCCCTTTATTTCAAGAGCTTGCGGGAAAGAGTTAACTAATTAATGACGACCTCATCCAGATCAGCCGCAAGAGAGAGGCTAACGCCCCTTGCTACTCTCACTGCTGACAGGGGGTAATTCGAATGGTCAATACCCATTTGCAATGGTGTACCGGCCTTGAGTTCCTTGATCATGACGGCACTTAATTCGAAGCGCATAAAGTGTACGGCAGAGGTTTTCACATCGTTCTCTCTATCCATATCTTCGTCGGCAATGGCATAAACTTTTGCCGCGTCACCAACCTGCACCCAGACCTTGTCTTCGATACCCAATAGGCGAGTTAGTGCAACCGCTCGTTCATCTGGATCGGTGTACTCGAGCATAAACGTGGCCTTCCAGTTACTACCATCCCCAATCAGGGGGTTATAGGCATCCAATTCCTCCTGGATAGCGGCCGCTTCAAAGATTTTCTCAATGCGCAACATTTCCTGAACTTGATAGCGGATTGTTGTTGGATCTTCAAAATATAGGCGGGCGTGATCACCCAGGGCCACCTGGCGATTTTTCTTGTGAGCCATCACTTCATTGCGAAACTGTACTCGACGCTCGGAATACTCTTCCAGTGACCACAAATCTTGTCTACTTAACTTCTTCACTCTCTACTCCTAAATACCGTAAGCCATGCGTAACAATGTCATGGGATGTTCGGGCTTGTCACCAGTTTCGGCCAAATCAGCGATATGACTGGCCGCCATCGGGCAATCGCTGGATAAATGCTCTGACTTGAGTGCGTTAACCTTACGCACTACCGGGCGGGCAATTTTCACCGCCTTATCGTAGGTTTCTTCTTTGACAGCGTAAGTGCCATCGTGACCCGAACAACGCTGTTGTGGATGTATCGTCGTATCGGGCACCAAGGCGAGAATATCGCGGGTTTTCATGCCAATATTTTGCACACGCAGATGGCATGCCACGTGATAGCTTATATTACCCAGGGTACGGCTGAATTCAGTATTGAACTCACCCTTCTTATGCCGTAGGTGGAGATACTCAAAAGGGTCATAAAATGCCTCTTGCACCTTTTTGACGTCTTCGTCATCGGGGAACATGAGGGGCAGCTCCTGCTTATACATAAGGACACAGGATGGCACCGGGGCAATAAGGTCGAAGCCTTGATCTACCAACCTGGCCAACACCGGAATATTCGCTTCTTTAGCGCGAGCGACAGCATCGAGGTCACCCAACTCAAGCTTGGGCATGCCACAGCATTGCTCTTTGGGCACCAGCTCAATATGGATATCATTGTGCTGAAACACGCGATAGAAGTCTTCTCCCAGCTCTGGGCTGTTGTAGTTGCCGTAACAGGTGGCGTATAGAGCCACCTTGCCAGTGGTCTCACCAACGGCTTTGGGGCTAATATTATCGCCGAGGTTTTTCACCGATTTACGCAGGGTTTTACTGTGATAACGGGGGATAGGTGCATCCTTATGTACACCCATGGCTGATTGAAAGGCCTTTCTAAACAACTTATTGTCATTCAGTGCGTTGACCGTAATATCCACCAGGGGGATAGTCGCGAGCTTACCCACCATATCTGTATTGGTCAGTGCCTTATCGCGAAAGGAGGCACCCTTCTCTTTAAATTGATGGGCTTTTGCGCGCAGCATCAGATGGGGGAAATCAATGTTCCACTCATGGGGAGGAACATAGGGACATTTGCTCATGTAACACATGTCACACATAAAGCACTGATCGACGACCTTGTTGTAATCGCCCTTATCAATACCATCGACCTCCAGGGTCTCCGACTCGTCAACCAGGTTAAAGAGTGTTGGAAAAGAGTCGCATAAACTTACGCAGCGACGGCAACCGTGGCAAATATCGTAGACGCGCTCGAGCTCGTTCTCGAGATTTTCTTTATCCCAGAATGACTCCGACTGCCAGTCGAGTGGGTGTCTTGTTGGCGCTTCCAGACTGCCTTCTCGCATTTTCTTCCCCTGTATAGAGTCTCAGCTATGTGATACGACATCACTGCCCGTAAACCTGTTCCCTAAAAAGCACAGGGCCTTGGCATAACACCAAGGCCCTGTAATCGATCAATTTAAACTCGCAAAAAAGCTAGAGCCCCCAGCAAGCTTTAGATTGATCTTAGTCGTCGAGTGAATCGAGAGCTTTCTGAAAGCGATTGGCGTGGCTACGCTCCGCTTTGCCCAAAGTTTCAAACCAATCGGCAATCTCGTCAAAACCTTCTTCACGAGCAGTTTTAGTCATACCCGGGTACATATCGGTGTACTCGTGGGTTTCACCGGCAACTGCTGCTTTCAGATTGTCGGAAGTAGCGCCAATGGGCAGGCCCGTGGCGGGATCACCGGTCTCTTCAAGATACTCAAGATGGCCGTGAGCATGTCCGGTTTCACCTTCAGCCGTTGAACGAAAAACGCTGGCTACATCATTGTAGCCTTCAACGTCAGCTTTGGCGGCGAAGTACAGATAGCGACGGTTAGCCTGAGATTCACCAGCAAAGGCGTCTTTTAAATTCTGTTCGGTCTGAGTGTCTTTAAGTGACATCAATATTCTCCTTTCAGTTGTTATTCAGAGATAAAGCTTCATATGTAGCCTTATCAGCATACCAGCTCTTAAATGAACTTGCGGCACAATATCCGCTTGGCCTACAATCGGTAAAATGAATTTTTTGATAGCAACTGATCGGTTTTTTCAATGGCATCCCAACCCACACTCAAACAACTGCGCTACCTCTGTGCCGTGGCGCAAAGTCTACATTTTGGCAAGGCGGCGAAAGCCTGTTTTGTCACCCAGTCGACGCTTAGCGCAGGTATCAGTGAACTTGAGCACATACTCGGTGCCGCTCTGCTAGAGCGCAGTAATAAACAGGTACTCCTGACCGATATCGGTCAAAAAATCGTTGCCCGTTCACAGCTCATTCTCAGTGATATCGAAGCCCTAAAAGAAGATGCGGTTAGGGCACAAACACCCCTCAGTAATACCGTGCGGATTGGTATTATTCCAACTATTGCGCCCTTCATTTTACCGCGAGTACTGCCCACTCTGAACAAGGACTTCCCGAAATTACAACTGCTTATACGCGAGGATTTATCCGAGAATCTCGCCAACTTGCTACTACAGGGTGAGCTTGATGTACTGCTACTCGCCCTGCCCTATCCCGTCAAGAACACCACCAGCTACCACTTATTCAATGATCCCTTTGTACTCGCCTATCCCTCAGGACACCCCCTCAGCGAGGTTAAACAACTTAAAACCCACGACCTCAAGGACCAGGATATCTTGCTTCTCGAAAACGGACATTGTTTACGCGACCATGCCCTTGAAGCCTGTAAACTACAAAGCAGCCAATTGTCCCTCACCTTCGAGGCGACCAGCCTTCACACCATCGTGCCCATGGTGGCCAATGGCGTGGGTATTTCGTTGCTGCCCGAAATGGCTGTTGAGCAAGGCATATTATCGAGCACAACCAATGTATCGACAAAGCAGTTTAGCGAGAAGGGGGTATGGAGAGAAATTGGACTTATATGGCGTGCAAAAAGTCCTCGAGACAGTGAATACCGCCTGCTAGGGGAATACTTTAAAAAAAACCAGCTCAGTAGATAAGCATATAAATACCCAAGCCAGCTAAAACAGCCTGACCTGGGCAGTTTTCTTCGTTAGAGAGCTCTAACTAGCATTTCTAGATAACTATAGCGGTGTAACATTCTCCGCCTGTGGCCCTTTCTGACCCTGAGTCACATCAAATTCAACACGCTGCCCTTCATTGAGGGATTTAAAGCCATCACCAAGAACAAACACATCGGGGCCGTTTTCTTGCTCGATAAAACCGTAACCTTTATCAGCGTTAAACCATTTCACCGTACCAGTTGCACTAGACATATTCTAAAACCTTTTTAAGCTTTACCCTTAGTAGAGTAAAAACTGTTTATTTAAGCCGTTGTCTGGCTGTCCTTAGCCGTTAAACGCAAATTTTATTGATGACTAGCAATCCCGCAAGTAATAAAAGAATCACAATTCAAGTCACAAGAAAAGTTATATTTTCAGGCTGTATTCACTATATATGAAAACACACACTTGTAAACCAAGATTTATAACAATAAACAATACTAAAAAAACCATCACTTACAAGATTGAGTTTTAATAAAGTCCATTTCTAAGGGCGCTTAAAACCCGACTTTGTCGGCAAACGATGAGCTCGGACCTACAACTAACAAGCTTCAAAGCTGAACCTGTAACTACCGAGCTTCAATACGAATTAAGGCACCGAAGGTAGCGGCCTGATCCACCTCCAACACATCGCTCGAATCGGCAGAAATAGCCACATCCAAGCCTCGTTCAAGCAACACCTTTTGAGTCGCCGAAATATTGCTGGTCTGTAATACCAGCGCATACATGCCCTCTCGGCGGTGTTCCAAAAAATTGGCAATGGCATTGGCGAATGGCAAAGCGGGGTCCTCAACCGCCACCAGCTCTATCACACCACCCGATGCGGGGCGGCAAATCGCCGAGCGCACACCGCGCTCGGCATCAAGCTCGGTCTCGTCCATCGCCATATTGAACTGAGTCCCGTAGGCCTCAACGGCGTGATCCAAATCTTCCACGGCAATGATGACACGACTAATACCCGACACCTGGGGGCCATCTCGATCATCGACCGGGCCCTTGTATTGACCCTTGAAGGAATCCACCGGATAAACCCGAATTAACACACCATGGGTTGAGCTGGGATGAACATCCCGCCCAAAAGCTCCGGACATTAAGGGCATAACATTGAGACCACGATCTGCAAGTACTTCTGCCTCATCATCGGGAACGGGCGCTTCGAGCATCAAGGCAAAAAGCCCTTCACCACGACGATCAAGAAAACCCTGCAGGCTCTTACTCAAGGGCGTACCTGGGTCGACCGGGGACATTAGCTCAATGTTACTGCCGCCCTCGGGCACACACATACCCAAGGCAGCCCCATACTCTGGGGTACTACTTTTCGATAAGTCGATAACCGGCATGCCGAATTTATCTCTAAACAAACTAACAACAGCGGGGTAATCATGCACAGCAATGGCAATCCGCGGCATACCTGTAATCATGGCTTTTATCCTTGTAATTTATATAGATTTTTTCTTAACAAGGCCGCGCTAACTCGCCGCATTGCAGAGGGTTTTTAAGTGATAGACAAGTAAGCATACAGAAAACAATACCCGCAAGTAATGCCGAGTATGGAGGATAATAATTTCAACATCCCACCGGAGTTTGCATAGGCAGGGCTAGCCCTCCTCGATTATAATGGGCAGCCCCACACTCTATTGATACCCAATGGCAAACTCACTACTCGATCAATTGCAAAAATCCGGCCTAGTCGACAGCAAGAAAGCCAAGCAAGCGGTCAAGGCGAAGCGCAAGCAGGATAAAGTCCAGCGCAACAGCAAGCAGGTGCTTGTCGATGACAATAAGCTTCAGGCTGCCCAAAGCAAAGCCGACAAAACGGCCAAGGGTAAACTGCTCAACCAACAGCACAATGAAAAGGCTCAACGCAAAGCTCTCGCCGCACAGATAAAGCAATTAATCGAAATTAACGCCATTGAAGCGACGGGCGACCAGCAGTTCAATTTCACTGATGGCAAACACATTAAGCGCATCTTCGTTGATACAGCCCACGTCGGGCGCTTAAGCAGAGGGGTTGTCGCCATTGTTAAGCTGGGTGATAAATACATCACAGTGCCCAGCCCCGTGGCTGAGAGAATCGCTGAACGCGATCCCGAACGCATCATTTTTAAAGCCGATAAAGATCCAGAGATAGTCGCGGAGGATGACCCCTATGCGGATTACAAAATCCCCGACGATTTAATGTGGTGAGTTGGCCTCGAACCCCATGTTAGCCATCACGCCACGGCTCAGCCTTCCCCTCCAAGAGGTGGAGTTCACTGCTATTCGCGCCCAGGGCTCCGGTGGGCAGAATGTCAACAAAGTGTCTTCGGCCCTGCACTTGCGCTTCAACATCAAGACGTCATCGCTACCGGAGGGGGTCAAAGAGCGCTTGCTGAACAGCCGTGATAACCGCGTGAATAAAGAAGGCGTGCTGGTGATTAAAGCCCAACAATTTAGAACCCAGGAGAAAAACCGCGCCGCGGCTCTGGAGCGTTTACAAGCATTTATCGCTGCGGGAGCTCAGGCACCCAAGAACCGGCGCCCCACCAAACCTACCCGCAGCTCTCAGCGCAAGCGCATGGACAGTAAAACCAAACACGGCAGAACTAAATCCCTAAGAAAGGCGGTTAAACTGGACCACTGAGCCAGACCCTTGCGAGCCAAGCACCATGGCCGCTGACACCAGCTCTATTTATCTTGGCTCAGGCTTCTGCCGCCTCTTCTATGCGCTGCAAGCGACTTTGCTCTTCGGCCAAGGCCTCTTTGATTTCGAGTAACACCGCATCGACATCGGCTATCTCGTTGCTGTCTGCAAATTCACCAGTAAGCTCCACCTCCGGATGCAGGCCGCCGTCTTCAAACAGGGCCCATATTTCCTTCGCGTAGCGAGTTTGCAACAGCTGAGGCGCGTACTGGCCATAGTAATGGGTAATATTGTCGACATCGCGAGCCAGCATCGCCTCGGCATTATTATTGGCTGCGGCGTCTACCGCCTGGGGTAAATCGATAATTACCGGGCCGTATTCATCGACCAGTACATTAAACTCTGACAGGTCACCGTGCACCAGGCCCGCACAGAGCATTAACATCACGTAGTGCATCATCACCGCATGATCTTCCAGTGCCTGCTCTTCGGTCAGCGCCACATCGTTGAGACGCGGTGCCACCTCGCCCTCATCATCGGTCACCAACTCCATAATTAGTACACCGTCAAAACAGCCGAAGGCTTCGGGGACTCGCACTCCCGCCCTCGCCAAACGATAGAGGGCGTCTACCTCGGCATTCTGCCAAACCTCTTCCTGCTGCTTACGGCCAAACTTTGAGCCTTTCTCTATGGCGCGGGCGCGGCGACTATTGCGCACCTTGCGACCCTCCTGGTATTTTACCGCTTGTTTAAAACTACGCTTCGCCGCCTCCTTGTAGACTTTGGCGCAGCGAATATGTTGGCCACAGCGCACAATGAAGACATCGGCCTCTTTGCCACTCATTAGAGAGCCGACAACCTCATCAACAATGCCATCTTCAACGAGGGGTCTAATCCTTTTAGGTATTTTCATGGCGGCTTTATACCTCATTTCTGCCACTGAAGAAACGTGAGCCGGTAAGGAAAACCCGAATTACGAAGATAAAAAAGCAGATAAACGACAAACTGCCAGATGAGGTGACAGGCAGCACATAATTTTAATTAACTGTTGAAATATATGTGCTAAGCTGCTAAAAAATAAACCAATAATTAACAGCATTTATTAAGATAAACTGACAGGCTCGGAGAAAGACATGTTCTTTTCTGCCGCAGATTTTCGCCAGCTAATTATTCAAGACAGTCTAAAGGCGATAGACGATTGGGCACCCGCTCACGAAAATCTGCTTTTAGGCACCGCTGCTCAAGAGTCCAACATGGGGCTCAGTTTAAAGCGTGGCAGGCTACTCGGCCTCTACCATATTTCGCCAAAAGCCCACCGTAGTGTTTGGGATAAATACTTGATCCACCATCCGGATCTAGCAAGTCAGGTTCGAGGTCTTGCCGGACAGCACAGTTTTATCCACAACCCCCACGGCGAGCTCATCACCAACTTAAAGTATGCCACGGCGATCGCCTGGCTGATTTATCGGCGTAACGACGAAGCACTACCCGAGGCCGACGACATTAAGGGCCTCGCCCGATATTGGCACCGACACTTTCGCGCCAAAGCCTCCGCCTCTGTAGCCGATTTCATCTCCAGTTATCGCCATTATATTCTGGAACAACACGAAATCGCCGCCTAAGGTTCCACTCACCAATTCCTGTAAACATACCGTTCCCATCAAGCTACGGACAGGAAGAATAATTGCCGTATTACAGAAGGGTTCTTCATCATCACAATTGACAGGGCAAAAAAAACGCGGAACAGTCATCGACCGGTCCGCGCCCTTACTTTCGGCTAGCCATTTATAGCGCTAACAAAAGCCCCATGAAAAGCTAGGTGGCAACAAAGGCATCGCCAACTTTACCTTTCATCTCATCGATAAGCTCAACATAGCGCTTGAAACCACCGTTGTAGGTGCCGTCCTGACGGCGGTTATCTTCACCCTCAAAGTTATAGTATCCCGGGGTACAGTCCTTATTACGATCGGTTTTACCACGGTGATTGATCACCTCCTGCACCCACCACTCCTCAATTTCTGGAGTAATATCAATGGAGTCACAGTTGTTCTTGCGGGCATAGTCAATGCAAGAGGCAATGCGCCCACCCTGCACCTGCAGAACATCGGTAATATTGAACTGGAAGGACGCCTGGTAGCCCGCCATGATAAACATATTAGGGAAACCGGCAGACTGAATACCAAACAAGGTACGAATGCCATCCTTGTACTTATCGTTAATTTCCTGACCATTCTGGCCAACAATTTGATTGTAAATACCCGTCTTCTGTACCTCAAAGCCCGTGGCATAGATAATCAAATCAACGTCATACTCTTTGCCGTCAAATACGGGACCATTTTCAGTGATCTCGTGAATACCCTTACCGTCAGTATCGACCAGGTGCACATTCGGCTGGTTGAAGGAGGGTAGATAATCATCGTGGAAGCAGGGGCGCTTACACATGAACATATACCAGGGCTTCAATGAATCCGCCGTTGTCTTGTCGGTAACGATGTCATCAATGCGATCGTGAATCCACATCATGTAGTCGATATTGGCATTTTCCTGCTTCTGGATCCGCTCGTCCTTGGACATTGCCTCGCGAGCCTGCTTTTGCTTTTCTGTCATCTGCGGCCCATCAATGGTGCGCTGACGACGTTTCGCCTGCCAGCCGGGCTTCAGCTTGCGTGCCCAGTTGGGGTCGGTTGGCCAGTCATTGCGAATATCGATGGATGAAGGCGTGCGCTGGAAGACGTACAGCTCTTTCGCCGCTTTCGCCAGCTGAGGAACTGCCTGCACAGCGGTTGCACCGGTGCCGATAATCGCCACGCGCTTGTCGGCCAAATCGGAGAGATCGGCACCACAGTAGTCATAATCCCAGCGCGAAGTATGGAAAGAGTGACCCTTAAAGCGCTCAATACCATTGATTTTTGCTAATTTGGGCTTGGACATGGGGCCATTGGCGCAGATAACAAACTTGGCCTTCATGTGATCGCCGCGATCGGTTTTCACATGCCATAATTTTTCCTCTTCGTTCCAGACCGTGGACGTTACCGTAGTTTGGAAAACAGCGAGGTCGTAGAGATCGTACTTCTTGGCAATCGACTGACAGTGCTCAAAAATTTCAGGTGCCTTGGCGTAACGATCCTTCGGCACGTAGTCCATCTCATCGAGCAGAGGCAAGTAATCGTAGGCAACCACGTCACAGGCAGCACCCGGGTAGCGGTTCCAGTACCAGGTACCCCCAACGTCCGCACCGCGCTCAACAATGCGGATATTTTCAACACCCACGGCGCGCAGCTGAGAAGTGGTGAGCAGTGCCGAGAATCCGCCACCGATAAACAACACTTCGACCGTATCGGTCAGGGTATCGCGAGGTTCAACATCGCGCGTATACGCATCTTCTCCGAAATGAGCAAGATCGCCATCCAGCTTAGAGTTGAACTGCCCTGTACCTTCGGGTCTGTAATTCAAGCGCAGATCCCGTGCTTCCGCAAATTTTGCCTTTATCCCATCGTAATAGGATTGCGGATGCTTACCATCTCCAGCCCCTGGTTCAAACGAACTGAGTTGAGCGACGCCATCTTTACCGGCGACTTGCTTTGATTTGGCCATAGTTAAACTACCTCAAGGTTAATAAATAGGATTCATAAGTGCTTAAACCACGCTCCGGGCTTACTCATCACTGAGCAAATGCCAGTAGAGAATTAAGGCTACTGGGCAACAACCACAGGAGGGGCTCAAATTAAAAATTCTGTGCCCAATTATGACGTGGAAGGCGACGATGCGTCAATGACGTTTTTCTGGGCTTATTCGAGACAAACACCAGTATTGATAAGGACTTAGCTCTCTATATCAGACCAGCCTGAGCTTTTTTTTGAGCGCTCTCAGCACCTTGCACACCTCAATCAAGCACCCCCTTGATCTCGATCAACACCCACCCATCCAACACTTGTTCACACAGTCGACCTTACTTATCATTTAAACCATGGTAATTGTGTTATCTCACCCAAATCACCCCTGGGTATTGCGTGAGTAAAAGCCCCACTTATTTGCCCTATTAACCTCACCGCAATTTAAGGAAATCGAACATGAGCGGATCAAATAGCGGCCAACTCTACGGTCGCATGGACCTCGACGGCAACGTCGCTCTCGAAGATGAAAACGGCTCCATTGTCACCACCATCGACTCAGACATTCATCCCGCCGACAGTGAACTCAGCGCACGCAACGAGCACGCCGACGGTATCACCTTGACTCGTTCGGATGCCGCCAATCTAGGTGTCATTCTGGAGGGTATGTAAGGCCTATAATTATCAACAGCGGCTCCACGTTCATCGGATACAATTTGCCCTACTAGCTGTGGGCTGCAGAAGCCCGCAATACGTCTTACCCACCTCCTCTCTTTTTTCTTGCCCGTCACAGCTCTCTATATATAAATAATTTGTTCACAGGCAGCACCAAATATAAGCCAGAGTTCTAATCGACCCGCAAAAAAATAACAGTAAAAAAACGCCAGCCAGCACTTGCGAGACGATACTTAAGTGCTCACTTCGTTCACATTAGCAGATCAGTAATCGCTTGCTTATAGCCCTAAAAAACACTCTAATCAAAGTATATAAAACAATCACAATAAAAATTAAATGGCGCAAAACCACCTGGCAACACCGCAGACATTGCTCTATGAGCCCCTGCTTTTACGCAACGTAAAACAAAATAATGACAACAATGGAGTGAGTCATGGCAGTTGATGAAATCAGCATTGGCATTGATGTTGGCGGTACGCACACCGACTTATGCTCGGTACAGGGCGCCAATATTGTCCGCGCCAAGGCATTGACCACTCACGACGATTACGCGGTCGGAATTTTTAACGCCCTGGGTAATGTTTCAGAGATTCTCGGCGTGTCTGTCGACGACTTGCTCGCTAAACACTGCAGGGCCTTTGTCAACGGCAACACCATCGTCACTAATGCCCTTACCGAACTTAAAGGAGCCAAAGTGGGCGTGCTGGTGACCGGTGGCTTTGCCGACATCCTGCGGGTCGGCCGAGGGGCCCGCCTCAATGTCCGCGACGATCACCTGCAACGCAATTTGCCGCGCCTGGTGCCCCAGGAGTGTGTCGCTGAAATAGATGAGCGCATCGACCGCGATGGCAAGGTCATTGTCGCCCTCGATCCTATACAGGTCGAAAAACAAGTGCGCCGCCTGGTGGAACTCGACGTCGATTGCATTGCCGTGTGCTTTCTCTGGAGCACCGCTAACGGTAGCCATGAGCAAGAGGCCGAAGACATTATTAAACGGGTCGCATCGAATGTTTTCGTTACCCGTTCCGTGGCCGTGGCCTCGGTGTTTCGCGAATACGAGCGCTGGCAAACGGCAATTTTGAATTGCTATGTACAACCACCGGTAAAAGGCTTTGTCGAAACTGTGGCCAAGGGGCTGCGCAGTCGCGGCTACACCCGCGCCCTGGAGTTTTTTAATGGCCTGGGCGGCGTCCTCACCGAAGAGGTCGTCAAGCAAGTGCCCATCCAGCTCTACAGCTCCGGCCCCGCCGGCGGTGCCGTGGGCTCCGCCGCGCTGGCCAAACGCTACGGTCTCGATGAAGTACTGTGTGGCGACATGGGTGGCACCAGCTTCGACACCATCCTCATTCACAAACAGCAAGCCAAGGTGGTGCAGCGCTGTACCATTGGCCGCTTTGAAACGGCTCTCAACCTGCTCGACATTGACTCCATCGGTGCCGGTGGTGGCAGTATTATCCACCTCGACTC
>MAAC01000692.1_pt1 | contig 14825 bp, 9 predicted proteins | sample 1115981 | NCBI WGS metagenome assembly MAAC01 (sample SAMN04961126, study PRJNA320927) | seawater metagenome | isolation source: sample BD02T64 sea water enriched with oil for 64 days | place: USA:Gulf of Mexico | collected 2013-07-27 | reverse complement strand
ATTTAAAAAGAATGCTCAGTATATTTGGATCAGAAATATTGATGAAGGAAGTGATGTTGCCGTAAGAGGTAACTCTTTCCTTAAAAGACCCAAATATGTTCCCAATAGGAGCCAACACAAGCAATTTTGAACGAATAAAAAATATAAAACATAGATATTCATATATGTCGGCTTCGCTACGCGAAGCCTTCTAAAGAGCTGATATAAACCCTCAATAATGAAAACTTACAATAATTAGTTTTCACACAGACTATGCGCATTGCTGACTAAAACAGAAATTTAGGTAACGTCAACTGTATTATCATAAAGCGAACGCTCAGTGGTACAGGTTTAGTTTTTCAGCTAGTCGTTAATTATTGTGTTCATTGCAAACGCTATCAGACTATAGAGTGCCAAATTCGGCTATACAGTTAGTATCCTTTATTTTTAAATTGTTCTACTAAGCTGACCTTGGTCTTTGCGACCTAACTGTAACTGTAACTTTAAGCATAGGAGGCATTAAACTTTTGTTAAGCCATGATAATATATAGAGTCATATTACCGAGGTTTTATGCTCACTTGTGAGCTGGGTTTAATCGACAGTTTTAAAATAGCTGTTTAGGTGTTGTTTTCTACATTATCTGCTAACCAATGCAATAACTTCACTATTAACAAATCTGGATCTACAGGTTTAGATAAATAATCGTCCATGCCAGCATCAAGACACTTTTGTTTATCATCTGCCATGGCATTTGCTGTCATAGCAATAATGGGGATTTTTTTATTTAGTTCACCAGCATTAGCTGACCGTATTTGACGACTAGCTTCATAACCATCCATTTCAGGCATCTGGCAATCCATCAGTACTAGATCGTAGCTCCGCGTTGCTTTATCCTGCCCTAACGGTTCTTGTATTAATTTTTCTAAACACTCAACACCATTGTTTGCAATATCAATAAAATGTAAACCTAGCTTATTAAGAATTCCTTTTGCTACCATTTGATTAACACGATTATCTTCCGCTAATAATATCCGCTTGTTCTTAATACTATCTAGACCGTAGTCGTTATAATCTTTATTTTTTGGAGGAATCAATGTTTTTAAATAATGGCTAGTTACTAGGGGATTAGCTTGTTCAAGTACTTCTCCTCCTTTTGTCACGACAGATAGAGCGCCAAAAATATCAGCCGTCGTTGCTGGTTTAGGAAAATAGCAGTCAAAGCCTAAGTCAGCAAAATATCGAGCATCACCTATATGTCCCATTGAAGTCATCATAACTAGTTTCATTTGATCAAACCGCTTATCATTCTTGATAAGCTTACCTAATTCAGCGCCGTCCATATAGGGCATTTGCATATCAAGAAATGCGACATCAAAAGGTGCCTTGTTTTCATCTCTACATTCTTGTTCACAAAGTAACAATGCCTGTTGACCACTATCAGCTTCAAAAACAGTCGATCCCCAGCGCTCAAGCTGTCCTCGTATAACTTCTCTATTGGTCTCATTGTCATCTACGATGAGTAATTTTAGATTACTTATATCAACTTTAGGCATTACTCTTTGAGATTTATTACTTTTTTGCAGGGTTACATAAAAGTGAAAACAGCTTCCTTGACCTAGTTTACTAGTCACGCTAATGTCACCACCCATTAGGTTACAAAGTTTTTTTACAATAGCTAACCCTAAGCCTGTACCACCAAATTTACGCGTTGTGGACGAGTCAACTTGACTAAATGAGTCAAATAACAAAGAAATTTTATCATCCGGAATTCCTAGACCTGTATCACTGATATTACAATTTAACCGCCATGATGAGTCATCGTTAGGAAGTAACTCAGCATCAATAATAATTTCCCCCTTGGCTGTGAATTTAGTCGAGTTACTGACGATATTAGATATTATTTGTCGAAGTCGACTAGGATCACCTTTTACTAAAGATTCGTCAACTTTTGTGACATCTAGGATGAGTTCAAGGTTTTTAACTTGAGCTTGTAATCCCATAGCTTCAGAAAGCTCACCAAGCATATCTCGTATGTTGAAATCAACATTCTCTAGTTCCAACTTACCTGCATCTACTTTAGAAAAATCCAAAATATCGTTAATTAAACTGAGTAATGATCTCGCGCTACCCATGGCAACATTGACTCGATGCTGTTGTTCTTCATTTAAATCTGTATCTATGACTAGCCCCAGCATACCTAGTACTCCATTCATTGGTGTACGTATTTCATGGCTCATACTGGCTAAAAACTCACTTTTTGCAATAACTGCTTGCTGTGCTTCCTCTGTTGCTTTTATAAGCATTTCTTCGTTATTTTTTCGATCTGAAATGTCAAGATGAGTGCCTATCATGCGTTTTGGTTTTCCATCTTCAAACCATTCCACCACTTTCCCTGAGTCAAGTACCCATATCCAATGACCTGCTTTATGTTTCATTCGAGCTTCATAGTAATATATTTCAGTTTCGCCATTCCAATATTGCTCTAAAAGTTCACTAGAATGTTTTAGATCGTCCGGGTGAGTTTGTTTCATCCATGTATTAATATCACAAGGACTCAATTCATCGAGGGTATAACCAATTATTTCAGCCCAACGCTTATTAAAGGTAACCTCGCCAGTCTGAACTTGCCAATCCCAAATACCTGCGGCGGTACTATCAATCACGAGTGCTAATTGGTCACTGCTTTCTTTTAGCTCAAGTAGCGCTGACTGTCTTAATTTAGATTCACTATGTAAGTTTTCAATAGAAGTCATATTTTTGTTTAGCGTTTTGACCATGCTATTAAAATCTCTCCCTAATTCTCCTATCTCATCAGTCCCTAGATCTTCTATCTGATAATTCAGTTCACCTTGACCAATACCTTTGGTAAATAGATGGAGTTGCTCTATTCGATGTAATAAAAGTTTCCCTAATATGAAGTAGAGTAATAAACTCATAATCAATACACTAACTGTACCTAGGATCAAAATGTTTATACCTAACGTTTGAATAAATTTCAGTTCAACATTACGATTGAATATTAATAGTAAAATAAGATCTGTTTTACCAGCGGTGAATAGCTTTTCGGATGAAAGTTCATTGGGGTTGTTTTTATATAGACTGTTCTCATCATGCTTAATAGCGATAATGCTTTTTTGATTGTTTCGCGCAATAATAACTTCATTTTTTCCATTTTTAATGATTGCACCAATCAGTGAATTTTTAGAGGCCGCTAACTCGACAATATCCTCATCCAATTGATTTATTACGATACTTCGCCAGTTGATACTAATAACTAATTCACCAATAGTTTTACCTCGTTTACGAATATTAACGATGTACCATTGGGCTATGCCATCTTCCAGACCTATTTTGGATAAATATTCATCTTGACCAACGGAACTTATTCCAACAACGTTGATATTTGGTTGCAAATATAAAGGGTGCTGATGAATATTTTTTAGTAAGAGTTCCTCGCCATTTAATCTTTTTTTATTACTGTCACGCGTACTAGTAGAGAAAACAGAGCCATCTAATTCTGTAACAAGAATATAATTAATAAAGGGATAAATTTCGATTAGGTCATTTAACTCTTGGCTAACCCCACGATTTTCTAACAAACTTAGTGCTTTATTCACTTGCCTATTACGAGCAATTATTTGGCTAATATCAGATATTTTTCGTTGCTGTTCATTTAGCTGAGAAGTAATGAAAGATACATCACTATTCATACCTTTTTGCATTGTTTCTACTCGGTCATATTTAAGAGAAGAAAAAACAAAAAAACCTATTGTACTTATAACAATAAGGGCAACTATTATGGATATTGAGATGATTTTAGGCAGTAGTTTCATTTAAATAGATTATTCACTTTGTCCATTGTATTTCAAAAGGTAAATTTTCAGGTACGTTAATACCTAACTTATTCATACTCTTCTTATTAAATAAGTAAGTTGGTGGCTCTTGTAATTTAGACTCAATATTTTCGGGTAAAACCTTATCTAAAAGGATATGCGCAGCCATTTCACCCGCCATGTTACCCAACTTATAAAAGTCAGTGACAACACCAAAAGTTGCACCTTGCTCAATACCACTCTTATTAGAACTTAAAATAGGGATTTTATGAGTTAAGGAAAGCTCTATCAATGCCTGTCCTCCGCCACTTTGTATTAATGTATCCGTGGTGGTAACAAATACATCAACATCATTGACCAGCGCCATCGCTTTAACTTTTAATTCTTTAATACTTTCCACTGCCACAACAATTACCTTAATGCCACTTTTATTAAAGTAGCGATATAAGTTAGCGGTTTGAATTTTTGAATTTGGCTCGCCCTTACGATGAAAAATAGCAACACTCTTTGTTGTCGGTAGTACGCCTAAAAGTAAATCAATAGAATGAGATAATGGCACGTAATTGCTGGTACCAACCAAGTTATTGTTTGAATACTCAAAAGACTCTATTAAGCCGGAGTCAGCCGGATAAGTCACAATAGAAAAGACTATGGGCGTATTAGTGGGGAAAACTTCTTTTATTATTGTTGTTCCAGGTGTTGTCAGGGAAAAAACCAAATCAATGTTTTGTTTTTTTAAGTTGTGTGCAACTTTCCTTTGCAGTATTTTGTCGGCGCCTATTGCACCTTGAATAAAGGTCAATTGCTTACTTTCTACAAGTCCTCTACTTGCTAGCGCATCTTTAAAACCTTGCACGCATTGAGGGTAACCTGACCAAGTTGCCAAACCGATTTTATATTCAGTCGCTAAAACCTGATGGCAAAAAAACATCAAAATAAATGAAACAAATACAAAAAATGTTTTACCTGTATGATTTTTCATTGTATCGCCTACCATTTAATTAAATACTCCAAACCCACTGCCATGTTGTTTACATCAGAACGGCGATATTCGTTAACACGATACTCGGTAATAAAAAATAGATTTTCAATTATTCTATAACCAAGTTGTACCTCACCAACTATAGGATTTTTGGGTATATTGTCTGACAAATTTTCATTAAATGTATGGTCAATGAAGCCTGCCAAGTAAAGTCGGTTATCAAAAATTGGAAACGTCATTCGAAATACATGCTCCATTTGCCATACATTCTCAGGCACATTATCAAACTGTTTCAAATGGAAATTAATTGACCAACTTAGGTTTATAGCCTTAAAGGCAGAGTTAAATATTTGGGTATCGTTTATCCGCCATCGAAAGCCTAACCGATGTCGGTCATTGTCATCGCCTGAGCGAAAATTCATTTGCAGGGTGAGATCAATCGGAGACTTTTCACTAATTTTCCAACGGACATTTTGTTCCGTGTAAAAGGTGTTGATATCGGCTAATGCTGCTTCTCCCTTTTCATTACCAAAGTTCGTTAAAGAAAAATACGAAAAGCGATTTTTGAGTTTAGCGCCAATATTAATCGTGATGGTATTATCGTTATCAACATCAGACAAATAAGGATAGACATTTACGTCGATAAAACCGCCTGAACTATTCTTATCCGCAGCATTAATTTGAAAGTTAACAGCAATGAGTAATAAACACAGTAATATCCGTATCAGCATTTTTGCCCTTAAATAAGAATTATCCGTTGTTTGCATAAATATAGTCGAGATTTTGAAATAATGGGAAAATTTAACTTACGTGAGGTTCATAGTGCATAGAAACACATTTAATCTCCGACTTTAAATATTGAATTTAAAGTTAGACCATGGGAGGTGGTATTAAGATTGGTGGATAAAAATGTAATCCATGAGGTTAGATAGTTTTAGTCTTCGATAAATTAATCTTGTTAGAGGACATATAGGGATGGTGCGATAGATTTCAACCTTTACTGATAATCTCTGCTCTAGGCTGAATCAGTTGTCGTAAGGCTCAACTATCACCTAATGACAGCTTTCTCGGGGGAAGTCCTCCTTAGTGAAGTAAAATAGAACGTCAGCTAATAGAATAAAGTGATTTCACTCAGAAGATGCTTGAGTGGCTGTTCCTCGCTCAAAACAGCCCATAGGCTGCTTCAATTGTTTGTAAAACTACAATCATGATTTTATTGTTGAAATACAAATTTTAGCAATTATGACCGACAGCAATGAGCTTAAACTTGCCCCACAAATGAGCAAGAAATTTTAGTTAATATTGGCCTAAATATGATAGTGGTTTCACAAAAGTTCAGTGACCGCTTTAGTTAATTCACTCATTACTCACCTCCAAGTTTGAAAGTTTGTTATGTGCTTTACTCTTCGAAAGAAATATAGACAGCTTTTTATAGCAAGCCCTGAGTATTCGTTTATGAGTAAAGGTACTTGTTGCATCGAAAGAAAAGCGGTAATCATCAAGTGTTATTGGCTAGATATTCGTAAACAACATGCACATAACCTAAACAATCTAAGTATAGATAATTAAGGTTGAATGACTATATTTGGCTAAGAGCCGAAGTATTAATTTTGTCACTCATAGCTTCAGGTTAGCGCACCAACTTGTTATGAATCGATCTAACTTTGTGCCCCGAACCGAGATAGTTCTAACAGTCACTATTACCACAGTGCGGTCATTACTTTCTCGTTAAAATCAGTAACAAAAAGGGCAAGTCTGATACGAAACCGGACGTTAGCGTTTAATGTTCCCGCCATATTTGCTAATGAATGAATCATTCACATAATGTTAATAACACGTCTTAGTAACCTCTTTAATTTTTTTATATTTAGTGTTAATTGTTTCTAATGCATTGAAAATATGGGATATTGATGTAAATTAAATGTTACTTATGGTGCGAAGGTTACTAAGACGTATCCATACAAGCTGTTAGGTGCAACGGAGTGTTATGCGAAACATAGCGGAAAATATTTGGATATTTGATGGTAAAGCAGTTCAATTTCTTACTTTACCGTTCACGACAAGAATGACGGTTATACGCTTATCGACAGGCGAGCTGTGGGTTCATAGTCCGATAAAGCTCAATTCAATTCTTCAAACTCAAATAGAGCAGTTAGGGACAGTAAAATACTTAATAGCCCCTAATCACTTGCACCATTTATTCTTGGCTGATTGGAAATTAATTTACCCTGATGCAATTTGCTATGGAACTGATGAGGTGATTAAGAAGCGGTCAGACATAAAGTTCGAGCATTCACTTAATCAGAGGATAGACTGGCCTTGGTCAAAAGACATTGAACAGGTACTATTTACGGGCTCACCTTTAATGGAGGAATGTGTTTTCTTCCACAAAAGATCTACAACCCTAATTGTAACTGATTTAGTTGAAAACTTTACAGGCGATGATTTTAATTGTTGCCAACGTTTTATCGCTAAAGGCGTTGGTATATTAGCCCCAAATGGGAAAATGCCATTAGATTGGCGTTTAAGTTTTATGTTTAGTAAACGGCAAGCACGTACTCATTTATCTGTGATTTATGATTGGCAACCGAAGGTGGTTATTATGTCTCATGGGGTGATAGTTGAACAAGATGCAGAAGCTTTTCTGAAACGCTCCTTTAGTTGGCTGATTTGAACAGAAGTAAATGCTGATCATTACATCAAGACAAAGAGAATATTATGAGTAAACATGAAGAAGTGAAAATACGCTGGGAATATGAAGGAAAAACCGATGTAATAAACGGCACTGGTGCATATTTTGAAGAACGAATGTTGGGTTATTCAGGCGCGGCAATAGTTACATTATTAATGTTATATCTACAATTTACAGGATATACAGATTGGACATGGTGGCAACTACTTATAGCCTCATATATTTCTTTTGATTTAGGTGGTGGCTTTATGAGTAACTCCCTAAATTCTGTTATAAGATTTTATGAGACACCTTATAAAGAGGGAGAAGGAAAGTCTGCAAAATATCTAAAAAATGATTGGATTTACAATGGGATGCATTTTCATCCTCTTATAGTAGGCTTAGTTTTTAATAACGATTGGGTTTATGCAATAGGTTGGCAAGTAATATTTTTTGGATCACTCGCCGTTGTTGCCATAACTCCACAGTACCTGAAAAGGCCTATATCAAGGCTTCTAACTTTACTGGCAATTATAATAAGCTTATATTTTCTTCAATCTGTTCCTGGCTTTGAATGGTTTATTCCATTAATATTCATCAAAATGGTAATGGGACATATGGTTAGAGAAGAGCCTTACGATAAAATGTAGCAATTATATTGGCAGGGTTTCACATAACAAGTAGCAGCATAGGAAAATTGTAGTTCCCCCCGTTTTAGTGGACACCTTCTCATCACACTGAGGAGGCTAAAATGCCCAGATAAACCCAACCTAAAAAGACATGGTTTTATCCTGTCGATTTAAAAATCAAAGCAGTCGAACTAAGCCGTAACTGTCAGCTTATGGCTAGCTAGAGAAGTATCTAATTCTCACTAACCAATGTTAACAAAGATACGATAGCAGACGTTAACCTTAGCTTACCTAGCGACAAGTGATCCGACAAAACTGCTTTAACTTTCTAATTATTCACTTTCCAGTTCTATCTCGAAAATGGGTATTATAGTGGTCAACTAATGGAGCTTTTGTAAAAAGTAGACCCACCTGGATAATCCACTTCTCTGTCTGCCCAGACTGTGCATTCGATTAGAGGTATGTAAAGCTTATTCTGGCGAAGTGTCGTGCCTACTAATTTATCTCTTCAATAGGATAAAAGTTCGAACAATATTCTTCTCCCTTTATTCTACTTTGAAAAATTAACTCTAGATATTTGCCGATTAAATCAATTCTATCCATATCAAATGCAAACTGAAAAAAATCATTATGTCCCCAGCCGATCAACTTACTTACTTTACTATTTTCAGCTTCATGTTTGATTTGATTTAGGTAAAAGTTATATAGTTGAGTAAAAGCAGGACCTTTTTTCCCCTCCATGATAGTGCGTCTGACTAGGTCATATTCTTGTGCACAATTACCACTGGTACGGTTGTTCTTGCACATTCGAGAAAATACATTTTTTTTTGGTTTTTCATCAAGAACAGCATCTTTTAGATAATGGCTAAGAATTAAGGGAAGATACTTCTCAACTAGATCCATCCTATCAACTTTTACTGCTAGGCCAAAATATTGGTGGATTGCCCATGGTGGTTCAAAATAATGCTGCCAATTGGCATGAACAGATGAAGGTTTTTTATAATCTGTTAACCAAGGCGTATGCTGAATAGTATATTTTCTTAATTTTGGTACGTTATCTTCGGCCAATAATCTGATACCAAAATCAACGTTTCCCTTGTTTGTGGCATCAAAAGTCGCACTGTAGCTCTCTGCGGTAAAGCAAGGGTGGTAGGCTCTAAACCACATTGAAACAGTATCGCTATCTTTTACTCTCCCCTTGGGGAATGTTACCGCTACATTGGTCGAGATAATTCTAGTTTCATCATATATAGTAGTACTACCCCTCTCCCATGGACCCAATAATGTAACCCGATGGCTTAATCTGACAATAACATCTTCAACTTGTTTCTGATCTTTAGTCTCAATCGAAAGCTCAAAAGGGCCACGCTTTACATTTGCAGAAGTACAACTGAGAAGTAAAAATGACAATAGAATTAATATGAAGTTTTTATTCATCTTAATATATCCCTTTATTTAGATTGTTTGTATGTATTAAACCCTATGTATATAGAAATATTCTATCATTTAATAACTTGGTTTTGATATTACTTATTTAAATATCACAAAGTGGTGAAATGATACCGTTTTACTTTCATATTTATCATGTGGTTACATTATACTTTGGTCGGTGTTATATTAATGGTTTTAGCGTTCCTATTTCTCTCTTTGGTTGCTAACTCGCCAATAGAGGGGATAAACAATCAGTAGATGGTTCGATGTGTACTTCAGACTCTGAGCTGCCGTTTTTTGCTGAAAAGTTAATGTCAGCTTCATTGGCTAACTGAAGAAGGCTCTAATTCTCACTGGTTCTATGTTAACAAAGATACGAAAGCGGACGTTAGCATCAATAGATATTTAAGCTGTTTAGAGTGTTCAATCTATCTTGGTCATGACAGAGAACTAAGCCGTCGTTCATTGTTCAACTTGTAACGATCACTTAGTGCTGTGAGTTCAATCGGTCAATGCAACGCTATACTTACATAAAGTGGAAAAATGCCTCATATCCACCGTTATGAAGTTGACGATAGCCAGTAATAGATCAATTTTCATTGCGTTAAAGATATAAATTGATCTCATGTTTTCTTTTTTCAAAGATAAATGGGCATTCGTCAAATCATCCATTGCTACAAATTTGCACGATTTATCCCGTCTGCTATGGGCTATTTCGCACTATAAACGTACCTTTCGTCGCAAAAAACGTCCCTTTCATCGTAAATTTATAATATTTCATTGCTACAATGTAGTAAGCGTGATGATAATCCTACTACATTGTAGCAATGAGGTTTTGTAATGAAATTGCCTGACTTAAACAAAAGCGAATATGAAATTCTAAAAGTGATTTGGAAACAGGAAAATTCAAGTGTTCGAAAAGTACATGACCAAGTTAAACCATCTACTACATGGGCATACACTACAACTAAAACACATATGGATCGAATGGTAAAAAGGGGGCTTCTGCAAAGATCCGAGGTTAATAATATTTTTGTCTATCAGTCCCTGGTAACTAAACCTCAAGGCATAGCTAAAATGGTTCAATATTTTGCGGATAGAGTTCTTGAGGTTAATTACAGTTCAGTAATAACAATGTTTAGTAAGAGTGAAGCTCTGAGCGATGAAGAAATTAAGAAATTAAACTCTATCTTAGAGAAAAAAGATGATTGAGTTACTCGATACCTTTATTTCACTCATAATAAAACAATCTGTTTTAACAGGATTATTAACCTTAATAATTTTACCTCTTACTTATTTTTTAAGAAATTCATATCCAGGTATACTTTTAGCCTTGTGGATATTAATTCCAATCAGACTTATTTTACCCACAGATTTTGCATTCTCTTATAGTTTTGTAGAACTTTTCACTCAGGCACTTCCTATACCAACGCTGGAAAGTTATACGCCTATTATAGGGCCAGAAGTTGAACTTCATAAGTTTCGACATTTTAATGAAACCATAGAAAAGCCGAATAGCTTTATAAATATAATGTTATTCGCGTTATGGCTTATTGGCTTTCTGTTCTTTGTTTTTCGATATCAAATGGCTCATAGAAAACTAGCTAGAGAATTGTCATATGCTCAATTGATTAATGATACACAAACCCTAAACTTAATAACAAGATTGAAAAAGAAAGTAGGGTGTAAAAGAACGGTCAAGATGCTTGTCAGCAAATCTTTTAAAGTAGCATTTACGACAGGTATAAAAACCTCATATATCTGCATTCCGGATGAAATCTATAGAACAGCAGATGAAAAAGATTTATCAGCTATAATTTCGCATGAACTCATACATATTAAATCATACGATAATTTATTACTGCACCTTTTGAGTATTCTACAGTGCGTCTACTTCTTTCATCCATCGATATGGATAGCAAAAAACAAAATTATTGGACAGAGAGAATGTTTGACTGATTTAAGTGTCGTAAAATATGGTGTTTTACATAATACGGCATACGCGAAACTATTACTTAATCATATTGTAATTACTAAAAATGCTATTTTTCAACCGGTAACGGGCCTCAGTAGTGATTTTTACGCAATGAAAAAACGCATAATTGGAATTCAAAAAAGTTCTGATTTTAATAAGTATTCATATAAGTTCATAGCTGGAATATTTTTTATACTGGCATTTGCGGTGATCATTCCAATGCAACCAGTAACAAGCTCAAATCTATATAATCATATCTCAGATATTAACTTTCAGGCTCCTATCAAAGGGACTTTTATTTCATCTAAATTCGGTATGATACAACATCATTCTCAAGCCCATAAAATTAAACATTATGGGATCGATTATGAAATAGCTTCAGGTACAGAGATTCAGGCTGTAGCGAATGGAAGAATTGTACAAATCAATCCTGCAAGCTCTGGCAAGGCTGGGTTCGTTGTAATTCAACATACCCCAAATTTATTCAGTCGTTATGTTTTTGTTGAAAACTTTTTAGTTCAGATGAATGATTTTGTATCTACAGGAACCCTAATAGGGTCAATAGCCAAAAGAAACAATGGTGCTCATAGCGAACTTCATTTTGAATTGATCAAGGATTATGAGGCTATTGATCCTCTAAAGCATTTAAACACTGAATAAACATCAAATCTATCCATTTTTGCACATTTCACATTGTAAGCGGGATGCCAAAAGTTCTGCGCAACAAGTAAATAAATAACCAGCGAACAATCTTATATACAATAGGAGATTAATATGACTTTAAAATCAATAATAAAAAGTGTAGTTGCTGTCACAATACTGAGTGGCTTTGGCACCATAGTGACAGTGAGTGCTGCAGAAAGCCCCGACAGGAATAATAGCCTCTCATCAAAAGCTACCCAGGCACCGACTGTCACAGCCGCCGAGATCAAGGGCTCATTCTGGGATTTGCCTTATCTCAAAAAAGCCTATTTTGATTCAAGCCCAACAGATATAAAAGACGGTATTGCAGTTGGCGAATTAGGCGCCCATAGCGGTAATAAAGACATGATTGTCAAGCTGGCTCAAGAATTCGCTGACGGTAAGCACGGTGACTACGACAGCCTACTTATCGCTCATCGGGGCAAGCTCTTGTTTGAATCCTATTATAAGCGTGGTCGCATCAACATGCCGCACCCGCAAGCGTCGGCGACTAAATCCTATACCAGCTTGGCGCTTGGCCGCGCAATCCAGCTGGGTTATCTGACCATGGCCGATTTAGACAAACCCTTGGTCAGTTTTCTGGGGGACCTAGACCCAACAAAATTCGTGCATGGTGCAGAAAAAATCACGCTTATTAATGCGCTGACCATGACCACCGGTATTCGCATCAGCGATGAACACAGAGAAGAAATCAAGAAAAATCCTAGCCAGTTAAAAGGCCAGGGGGAAGTTCAGGTCCTTCTTGAGCATAGCGCGCCTATTACCAAAGAGTCTCAGACCTTTCGTTACGGCATGGGTCCTCAATTAGTAATGCAAGTCATTGACGCTGTAGTACCAGGGACGGCCAAGGACTTTATTAGAAAAGAACTTCTGAGTAAGATGGGGATCACCAATTATCGCTGGAAAACAGCCGTTAGCGGCATGCCAGAATCTGGTTGGGGCGTGAGCATGACATCGCGTGATATGGTCAAATGGGGCACCTTGGCCATGAACAAAGGCAAATGGCAGGGCGAGCAGCTGATCCCACAAGCGTATATCGCCAAAGCAACCAGCAGGGTCCTCTATCCTGGTGATGAGGAAGTCCACGGTGGCGGCAAAGATGTCTCTAATCAAGGTTATGGTTATCTTTGGTGGGGTGTAGATATGAAATACGGCAATAAAAGCTATTTCAGCACCTCTGCTCAGGGCGGTGGTGACCAGTATATCATTTTGGTCAAGGAGCTTGATCTGATGGTCGTGTTTACAGGTCATAATAGAAATGCCAGCCCCAAACAAATAGTCGCAGAGAGAATTATTCCCGCATTTGTTCTTTTTAGCGTAAGTTCTATTGCGCACGACACAATACAGCACGCCATTGATAATCCCGCAAGACCAGAGACTGACCGGAAACTTGACGCGGTACGTAAGCCGGCTGAATTATTGAAATTTGTGGGTACATCAGAAGGCGATGTTGTTTTAGAAATGTTATCGGCTGGTGGATATTACGCGGAAATATTATCTAAGGCAGTTGGTTCCAAAGGTAAAGTCGACGCGCACAATAATGCGGATTATAAAGCATATCTTAAAGATAAATTAGTAAAACGACTGGCCGTCGATGGGCGCATGGAGAATGTGACCGAACTTGTAGCCGAAGTTAATGAAATGGAGTTAGAAGCAGGTAAATATGACAGCATCTATCTTGTACAAAGATTTCATGATTTTTGGGATGTTGCGGACGGTGGGACAAAATTTAATGTGGAACGCACCTTGGCACAGTTCCATAAAGCATTAAAAGTGGACGGTACAATTGCAATCGTTGATCATGCGGCGGCGGACGGTGCACCATTATCTGTTGGACATACGCTTCACCGTATTGCAAAAGATGCAGTTATAGCAGAATTAGCAAAAGGCGGTTTTGTATTGGAAGCAGAAGCTGATTTCTTGGCGAATGCCGAAGATGACGGGAGTGAACCTTCTCGCGGTACAACAAACCGAATGGTATTGAAGTTTAAGAAAAAATAATTCTTTTGCCAAGAACTTCTATTTCAATTGTGGTTCTTGGAGAGATGAGTATAGGAAGAATAAACGCTATTTCTCCTGAAATCTAAAGTATGCAGTCAGTCTTTAGATTTCATATTCTGCCATTATTGCTCTTTTAGTTCGATGATCCATCACAATTGAGGCTACTTTTTAGTATCACTCGGTCAGCGGTGCCCTGAATGTTTTGAAAGTACCAAGCGCGAATAAATTCAGACCTACATCTGTGTGTAAACCAGCGCCTCTGTTCTGTGTGGTTAATTCATGAAATACAATACTTTGAACAATGAGAAATTTACACATTTATAATAAAAGGAAGAAAACATGAAAAACACTAAATTATTAATTCTAATAATCTTTATATCGCTAAACACTGTCTTTGCTCAAGAAAGTATTGCAAACGAGAATACAGCAAAAGCATATGAAATGCCTGGAACACAAGTTATTCCGATTAAAGATACTATATCGAATAAACAATACGAGCTATTCATCAAACTACCCGATAATTACGCGAAAAATAAGGACAAAAACTACCCTGTTATTTACTTTACAGATGCCGTCGAGCATATCGAATTATTATCATCTGCCTCATATATGATTATGGAA
>MAAC01000741.1_pt1 | contig 14829 bp, 8 predicted proteins | sample 1115981 | NCBI WGS metagenome assembly MAAC01 (sample SAMN04961126, study PRJNA320927) | seawater metagenome | isolation source: sample BD02T64 sea water enriched with oil for 64 days | place: USA:Gulf of Mexico | collected 2013-07-27 | reverse complement strand
GAGAACTCTCAGATTTCTCGATGTTGTTTCATAGCCGCAGCGAATGTTGACACCTGCTGGAACCATCCAGCCAGTGCCGGTCTTGTAACTGGTTAGATTTCCGGAATTATGACGTTTGGTCACGGGGGCCAGCATGAAATTCAGTGTCAGCTCATTGGTGGAAAAATGACAATCACCTTGCGCGGTTTCACCAACCACGACGGTCCCCGTTCGCCAGGAATTCGATAACGATCCAAGCGTTTCCAGTTTGCCGATTAATCCTGTATCCAACATGAAGCACTCCCAAAGCTGTCAAATAAGATAGGGTGGCGAAGGTGAAACTACAACATTCAATCGCAAATATAAGTGAAGTCTATGGTTGTTCAATTTCACATTGTTGGCCTATTGATCTTTCGTATTACCCTACCTCGCAATCAAGCTGATTGCTTGCTTTTACTATTATGTCCGATGGTGAAGGTCAAAGTCGAGAGGTTCGTAATAAGAGAAGTTCATGTAGAAGCAAATTGTTTCAATTCTCGGTTTGATTGTTTTTTTGTATCATATACAGTTATTAAATAATTTGCGTTGATACCTAATTGACGTAGGAAAACGGGCCCGTCGTGTAATTTTGACCTCCATATGAAAACATGGATCTTAAATGTTCAAGTTCTCTTTATCGAGCCCCAATATGCTTTATGGTTGAGAGAAAAATGGATAATGTAAAGAATAACGTAAATACCAAAAAAGTGACTATTAAATCGATTATTTCACGAGAAGTCAGTTTTGCAAATCATCAAAATAGTGTTCCACTTATTCGCGAAATTGAGATTCATAATGAAACAGATGTAGATTTATATGATCTCACATTGGTGATGGAAATAAGTCCAAATTTTGTATCCTCTAAGATATGGAATATTTCCAGTTTGCCAGCTCATGATGAAATGGCTTTACGGGATCGGGATACAACACTGAATGCTAAGTTCTTGTTGGATCTAGTTGAGCCTATGAAGGGTGATGTCTCTTTTATTCTTAGATCTGGTGATGAAGAAATCGCAAGAGTGGATTTAGATATTCGAATTCTTGCAAGGAACGAATGGGGTGGGATGAATAGCCAACCTGAAATGCTTGCTGCTTTCTCAATGCCCAACGATCCGGCGATCGATCCAATCATTTCAACTGCAATTGATGTGTTGCGGCGATCGGGAAGGAATGATGCTCTTGATGGATATCAGACAAAGGATCGTGATCATGTCTGGTGTCAGGTGTCGGCCATATGGTCTGCAATTTGTGGGATGAATATAAAATATCATACACCGCCAGCGGGCTTTGAAGAAAGAGGTCAAAAGATACGGGTTCCTTCTAATATTGTTTCAAGTTCAATTTCTACATGCCTTGATACGACAATGCTCTTTTGCTCTGTTCTAGAGCAAGTAAGGTTAAATCCATTTGTGGTTTTGACAAAAGGGCATGCCTTTGTCGGGGTTTGGCTACAACCTGATAAATTTCCAAGTTTACCAATGGAAGATGTGAGTTCTTTGCGAAAGCGTAAAGATTTGAATGAACTTATTGTGTTTGAAACTACTTTGGCGACCAGAGAACCTCCATCCCCGTTCAGTTCTGCCGTGAGTAAAGGTGCTGAACAAATAGCTGAAGAATTCGAGGATGATTTTGAGTTTGTAATTGATATCCATAGAGCGCGTGATAGACAGATTTTACCTTTATCGTTGACTGAAAAAAATACTTCTGAACAAGCAGAGGAAAAAACAACAGCATTTATCCTACCAATCGAAGAGCCAGCGTTATCACTTGGAACCTTTACAAGTGATGTTGAGGACGAAGAAGAGGCAGAAGTAGGCCCAATGGATCGCATTGATGTCTGGCAGAGAAAGCTGCTCGATCTGACATTGCGAAATCCTCTTCTGAATTTCAAGACATCACAGTCAAATATCCCGCTTATCTGCCCTGACCCAGGGTTACTTGAAGATATTTTGGCCGCAGGGAAAAAAATAAGTATTACAGCTATGCCTGACCTGACGAAAGAGAGTGGTCGGGACGGTGAAATACATAAAAATCGAACCGGTGAAGACCTGGTGGCCGAACATGCTAGGCGTGGGCTCGAAAACGGGCGGCATGAAGTTTATGTAAAGGAAGAGCCGACAAAGCTGGAAAACCGATTAATTAACCTATACCGCAAAGCGAAGAACGATCTTGAGGAAGGCGGAACAAATACACTTTTCCTTGCTGTTGGAACGCTATCCTATGTGAAAGCTGATAGAAAAGGTCGGGAATTCAAGGCACCTTTGATCTTGGTGCCAGTAGTACTGACGAGGAAATCTGTTAAGTCTGGTCTTAAACTTACTCTACACGATGATGAGGCTCGGTTTAACACGACACTTCTTGAGATGTTGAAACAGGATTTTGCCCTGGAAATTCCAGGGTTAGATGACAGTTTACCGGAAGACAGTAGTGGTGTCGATGTGACCAAAGTCTGGAATATGGTGCGCCAGAAAATTGTCGATATGGAAGGGTTTGAGGTTAAGGAAGAGGTGTTTATTGGAACATTCTCTTTTGCAAAGTTCCTGATGTGGAAGGACCTCGTAGATCGCACAGATATGTTACGTGAAAACCCCGTCGTCAGACACTTGATAGATCGTGATAGTGGAGAGGCCTATAATAATGATGTTGAGGTGTATGAGCCCGGTGATCTTGATAAAAAGCTTAATCCGAAAGATCTCTTTACCCCCCTGCCTGCAGACTCTTCTCAATTAGCAGCGGTAATCGCTGCAGACAAGGGGCAAGATTTTGTTATTATCGGGCCTCCCGGATCAGGTAAATCACAAACCATTTCAAACATGATTTCCCAATTGATGTCCAACAACAAAAAAGTATTGTTCGTCTCTGAAAAAGCCGCAGCTCTTAATGTGGTTTACAGGCGCTTAAAAGACGTTGGCTTAAGTGAATTTTGTTTGGAGCTTCACTCAAATAAAGCAAAGAAGCTGGATGTATTGAAACAGTTTAATTCTGCATGGCATGTTGCAGAAGATTTATCAGAAGAAGACTGGCTAAAAGAAGCCGATAAGATCAAAAAACTTCGAGACAGGTTGAATGGCTATGTAGAAGCTCTCCACAAAAAGCATTCAAATGGTCTAACGGTACATCGGGCAATTGGTGAGGTTGTTAAAAATAACGATTTGCCAAAAGTGAACTTGAGTTATCCCTCTGCTGATCAACATTCTCAGGAGAATTTGGATGAAATTCGAACTGTTGTTCATGAGATGAAAGTGAATGCTGATGTTTTGGAAGAGCTTCGTGATCACCCTTTATCGGTAATTGAAACCTTTGAATGGTCGAATGCCTGGCAAAACAAAATTTCTAGTTCAGCTAAAACTCTTCTTTCCGATGCCGACAAGGTTCGAAAAAATGTCGTATCTGTAATGAGTGCATTGAAGCAGGAAGAGCAAGACTTTACGCTAGAGAGAGTTGTTGCGTTAAGTGGCCTCGCAAATGCAATGATTGAAGCGAGCTCAACTGATGTGGTATTCGCGTTTAAAAGTAATGCGAATCAGGTGCTGGAGGCGCTTGGAAAATTAAAAATTCTACTAAAAAAGTATAACAGTAAGAACCTAGAGCTCTCTGTGCCTTACAAAGAATTACCATGGAAAAGCATAGTAATTGAAGATTACAAGGCACGAATATCAGTAGCCAATCAAACATGGTGGCCTAGGTCTCCTCTTAAGAGAGCTAAAATTCGGAAAGACTTTATGTTCCAGTGCGGGGCATATTCAAAACCGGATGAGGTGAAAGATTTATCTACTTTTGAAATACTTAAAAAACTTGGCGATGAAATAGAAACCTTGGGTGAAGTGGTCAAACACACGGGGTTCTGGAAAGGTTATCAAACACCCGTAGACGAGATTGATAGATATTTGGGCGTTGCAGAAAGAATGGTTGCTCCTTTGATGAGCATAGTTGATACGGCCGACGAACTTGTTTCTTTGAAGTCTTGTTTAAAAGATTTGCTAGGTGACGGGCGAGAATTACTTTTGGAAAGGGGCAGTATTGGAAAGTTATTGCGGAATTTTAAAGAGAATAACGCAAGGTTCGAGCTGTCACTAGATGCATTTTCCGCGGACGCAAATCGAACTAAAGACGATATCATTAAAAAGGATGTCGGGGGGCTGAAAGGGGTCATGGATACCTGTGGCCACATTCTAGATAATCAATCACGACTGAACAGCTGGTGCGCTTGGCAAGGCATCAAGAGGGAGAGCGTCGAGCTCGGATTAGCTCCGGTTGTAAAAGCGTTTGAAGATGGTCTGGTTTCCGTTGATCGACTTGAAGATCTTGCTGAAGCTGCATACTGCCGCTGGTGGGGCAGCTTAAAAATCGATGAGTCTGATGTCCTGAGAACATTTAATTCTCGAAGCCATGCAGATAGTATCAAACAGTTCCAAGAGCTTGATGACCGTTATCGTAAACTGTCGGCAGGGTACGCACGCGCAAAAATTTGCGGGAGAATACCAAATATGGCCGATGTTCCAAAAAATTCCGAAGGAGGAAAGATCCGGCGTATCCTTGGTCAAACACGACCACGAAAAACCGTAAGAAGCATGATTGAGGAGTCACCCAACTTTATTACAGAGTTGACGCCCTGTGTTCTTATGAGCCCGCTGTCCATTGCTCAATATTTGCCGGCTGACTTTAAGGCTTTTGATGTCGTTATTTTCGATGAGGCATCACAGATTACGGTGTGGGATGCGGTTGGATCGATTGCTCGGGCAAAACAGACGGTTATTGCAGGTGATCCCAGGCAAATGCCGCCGAGTAACACTTTTGGCCGTAGTGAGAATATGGATGATGGTGCAAGCGACGATGAAAAAGATCTGGAAAGTATTCTGGATGAAATGTTGAGCGCGGGAATTCCTGAGCACTATCTCAAATGGCATTACCGTTCACGGCATGAATCTCTGATTACTTTTTCCAATCATAAATACTATGAAGGAAAGTTAATAACATTCCCATCTCCATCAACAGAGGACAAGGCGGTAAGCCTTGTTAAGGTCCATGGCATCTATGCTCTGGGACAAGGGCGAACAAACATTATTGAAGCACGTGCGGTTGTTGAGAGAATTGTTGGGAAATTATTGAATCCTGATTTCAATAAGAAAGATCTGTCAATTGGTGTTGTTACTTTCAATACCGAGCAGCAGCAGTTAATCGAAAATCTTCTAGATAAAGAGAGAAAAGCTAACCCTAGAATAGAAAGCCATTTTTCTGACGACAAATTGGAGCCAGTGTTTGTCAAAAATCTGGAAAGTGTACAGGGCGATGAACGGGACATCATTATGTTCTCGCTGACCTTTGGCAAGAAAGCTGAAGGCGCTCGGATGTCGATGAACTTTGGTCCTATGAATAAGGCTGGTGGTGAACGCAGATTAAATGTGGCAATTACACGAGCCCGTGAGGAAATGATTGTGTTTTCATCCTTTGATGCCGATGAAATCGATTTATCACGGACATCAGCGATAGGTGTTCATCATCTAAAGCATTTTGTTGATTATGCCGCCCGTGGCAATCAGGCAATTCGTGAGACTGTTAGTGGGGCGGTTGGGGGATTTGACTCACCATTTGAAGAATTCGTTGCTGAAGGATTGCGTAAAAAAGGGTGGACCATACACCCTCAAATAGGTGTGTCAGAGTATCGCATTGATATTGGGGTGGTACATCCTGATTATTCCGGAGCCTATCTGGTCGGAGTTGAATGTGACGGGGCAACTTATCACAGCTCAGCAACAGCGAGGGATCGTGATAAAGTTCGTGAAAGTGTCCTGAATGACCTTGGATGGAACTTGATCCGAATTTGGTCGACTGACTTTTGGAATGATGCTCACCGTGAAATAGATCGTGTTGACCAAGAGATCCGTGAATTTCTTGTCATTGACCGGGAAAAGAGAGTCAGGGAGGCGGAAAAAAGAAAGTCTGAAGAACTTGAGATCCCCAATACTGAGGAGCTGTTTGTAAATCTTTTAGATGATATCAACGAAGATGATATCGATGAGGCAATTGATACTGTTGTCGAGAGTGATGAGGAATCTGCTAGTCAGAGAAAAGAATTGTTAGTTGCAGGTTTAGTATTACATACCCCTGTAACGCCAGAATTTATAGATTCTAAATCATTTAAAGTGTTTAACAACAACGATACGGAACTAGAACTGGATCCTGATAACTTCTACGAGGATGGGTATCAGAGGACGCTTTATAATCTTTTGCAAGAGATCGTTGCAATAGAAGCGCCGATCTCTGTATCTGAACTTGTTGTGAGAGTTTCTAGATTACATGGATTTTCAAGGTCTGGTAACCGAATTCAGGGACTAGTTCGAGGCATAGTGGAGAAAAACTTCAATGTGATTTCTGAAGGAGACAATGAATTTGTCTGGCCAGAGGGAATACTGCCTGAACAATGGGTATGGGCAAGAGAGCATGTGGATGAGGCGTCAAAACGAGATGTGGATAATATTTGCATGGAAGAACTAGTAGCGTTTATTCGAAAATATAGATTAAAATCTCAACCAATAGATGCAGTTAGAGTTGCTTTGGGGTATGCGAGATTGAGTGCCGCTAAAAAAGCTCGAATTGAGATAGCGTTGAATATGGCTCTACAAAACTAGATGTGGGGTTATTGTGTAATGGTTTAGAATTGACCTGACACTTACCTAGGTCGATGCGACAAAAGTCAGGTTAAATCGAATACTACTCGATTTTTCACCTAGTGTTCAATAACCTCAATTCATATCACATGAATGTTGTCGAAGAGTTCGTTGACCTTTGCGCGTAGATCACTGGGATAGATCCTTTGTGACTTGCAATGTATCATGGGTTGATTTCTTGTCTCATCTGTCGCGTTTGCTGTTTGCTCTACCAAGTGTTTTACTTCACTGGCGATGACGAAAAAATCTTTCCCAGTATCTCCGGCTCTTGCGACTTCGATTGTCGCGTTTAGAGCCAATAAATTGGTTTTTGATATCGCTGCCCCTTGTTACCTGTTAATTAATCGATCGTTGATCAATGCATCTACTTTATCTGAGTCTAAAATAACGCGCTTTGGGTATTGAATATGAAACAGATTAAGGTGTTAATTTCTGGACGCGTACAAGGGGTCTGGTACCGAGGCTGGACGGTCGAGAAAGCCAACGAGCTCGGTGTTAAGGGCTGGGTGAGAAATCTGAGCTCGGGACAGGTGGAAGCTGTGTTCCTGGGGGAAGATACGCAAGTTAATGCTTTGCTCGAAGCTTGCTGGAGCGGCCCTCAGTTTGCTGACGTAACGGCGGTGGAATCCTTCGCGGATACGTCAGATCTGCAGGATAAAACCGTATTTATCCAGATGCGCTAAGCTTTTGACTTTGCGCCGATTTGTATCAATGGTCTTACGGTGCGCCTTCTTCCGGAACAAAAACTTCGTAAAAGGCTTCTTTCATGGCAACATCCAGATCTTCCATTGAGACACACAATCCAAGATCGACGAGGGACGTGACGCCGTGTTCTTGAATACCACAGGGGACGATGCCGTCGAAGTGAGATAGGTCAGGGTCCAGATTAATGGCGATACCATGAAACGAAACCCATTTTCTAACCCGAACACCAATCGCCGCAATCTTGTCTTCCCGTCCATTACCACGATCAATCCAGATACCAACCCGGCCTTCTCTGCGTTCACCCTTTACATTGAACTTTGACAGAGTACGAATGATCCACTCTTCCAGATTAAAGACGTATTTTCTGACATCTTTATTATAGAGACTTAAATCCAGCATGGCATAAGCAACGCGTTGGCCCGGTCCGTGATAGGTGTACTGGCCACCGCGCCCGGCGTCGTATACGGGAAAGCGATCGGGATCGACGAGGTCTTCGCTGCTTGCCGACGTTCCCGCGGTATAGAGGGGAGGGTGCTCCAGTAACCAAATGGTTTGGGGGGCATCACCAGAAAAAACTTCGTTGGCACGACTTTCCATAAAAGACAGGGCATCAGGGTAATCAATCTGGTTTTCCGAGATTCTCCATTCGATGCCCAGCGTATCTGTCCTGGGCGTATCTGTCCTGGGCGTATCTGTCCCGGGCGTATCTGTGGAGGTTGCTCCGCCGTCTTTTGATAATACCAGTCCGTCTTTGGAAGAAATCCGGATATTTTTCACTTTTTACTCATCCTGTCTATGGCACAGCGCCGACTGCTATGTTTTAATCGCGTCAGGGTGTCGCTTTTAAGCGCCACTCTGTCAAGACCGTCATTGGCAGGAACGAGCCGTTCCCCCCAGCTATATATAAGGCATCGACTGCCCCAAGGAGCAATAAACTTTATGACGCAAGACCTACGCGACGCAGCCCTCTTTTACCACCGCTATCCCACTCCGGGAAAATTAGAAATCTCAGCGACCAAGCCTCTCGGCAATCAGCGCGATCTGGCTTTAGCCTATTCTCCGGGCGTTGCCGCCGCCTGTGAAGTGATCGTTGAAGACCCCGCCGAAGCTGCGACCGTGACCTCACGTGCCAATCTGGTTGGGGTTATTACAAATGGTACCGCAGTCCTTGGCCTGGGGGCAATTGGTCCTCTTGCTTCCAAGCCTGTTATGGAAGGTAAGGCAGTCCTTTTCAAAAAATTTGCCGGGATTGATGTCTTTGATATCGAAGTTGATGAGACTGATCCCGATCGTTTGATTAATGTCATCGCGGCTTTAGAGCCAACTTTTGGCGGGATTAATCTCGAAGATATAAAAGCACCAGAATGTTTCATTGTTGAAGATGCGCTTCGAGAGAAGATGAACATCCCGGTTTTTCACGATGATCAACATGGTACGGCCATTATTGTTGCTGCAGCAATTTACAATGCTCTGCGGCTGGTTAAAAAAGACAAAAAGGATGTCAAAGTTGTTGCGTCCGGTGCGGGCGCTGCGGCACTCGCCTGTCTTAATCTGCTGGTTTCCCTCGGTATTGACCGCAGTAATATCTGGGTGACGGATATTGAGGGCGTGGTTTACGAAGGTCGTGAAAAATTAATGGATCGTTGGAAATCTGTCTTTGCCCAAAAGACAGATGCCAGAACGCTTTCTGATGTTATTGGTGATGCAGATATTTTTCTCGGGCTTTCCGCTCCGGGAGTTCTAAAGCCTGACTATGTCAAACGAATGGCCAAAGATCCGATTATCATGGCCTTGGCAAATCCGACGCCAGAGATCATGCCGGATGAGGTGAAAGCTATTCGTGATGATGCAATTATGGCAACAGGGCGTTCTGATTTCCCAAATCAGGTTAATAACGTTCTCTGTTTCCCCTATATATTCAGGGGTGCTTTGGATGTTGGTGCCACGGCGATCAACGAAGAAATGAAAGTTGCTTGCGTCAAAGCAATTGCTGATTTGGCAATGGCTGAGCAAGATGAAATTGTTATCAAGGCCATGGGGGGAGAGGCCAAGAACTTTGGCCCGGAATACATTATTCCAAGCCCCTTTGATCCACGTCTAATTTCAGTGATTGCCCCTGCTGTTGCCAAAACGGCTATGGAAACTGGTGTCGCCAGTCGTCCGATTAAAGACTTTGATGCCTATTGTGAAAAACTAAAACGTTTTGTCTATCGATCTGGTTTGGTGATGAAGCCTCTGTTTGAACGTGCCAAAAAAGATCCCAAGCGGATTATTTATGCAGAGGGTGAGGACGAACGGGTGTTACGTGCCGTTCAAATCGTTCTGGATGAAAAAACAGCTGTTCCAATCGTCGTTGGTCGGCCTGATGTCGTGCAAAATCGTATGGACAAAGTGGGGATAAAACTTACCGTCGGGAAAGATTTTGAGGTTATAAATCCACAGGATGATTCCCGCTATAACGATTATTGGACAACCTACCATAAACGTATGGAACGCAGTGGAATTTCACCAGATACAGCAAAGGTCATTGTTCGAACGCGAAACACTGTTATTGCCGCTCTTGCCGTTTATCGGGGTGATGCTGATGCGATGATTTGTGGTTTGACCGGGGGATATCATCGTCACTTGAAACACGTCCGCGGCGTTATCGGATTACAAGATGGGGTTTCTGATTTTTCTTCTCTAAGCCTTATGATAATGCCAAGCGGCACTTATTTTATGGCCGATACTTACGTAACAGAAGAGCCAACCTCACAACAGCTTGCAGAAACGACTGTTTTAGCAGCAAAACACGTCAGTCGATTTGGTCTCAAACCGCGTGTTGCCTTGTTATCTCATTCCAACTTCGGAAGTTCCGATAGCGAGTCCGCTTGCAAAGTTCGTAAAGCCTTAGCTACTATTGAAGAGCTTGCTCCTGACCTTGAAGTTGATGGTGAAATGCATGCTGATGCTGCTCTGGATCCGGCATTAAGAGAACGGGTTTTCCCAAATTCCAATTTAACAGGTCCGGCAAATCTTTTGATTTTCCCTAATCTGGATTCTGCGAATATCGCCCTAAATCTTATGAAGACTGTCGACGATGGCCTCGCTGTCGGGCCTATTCTGGTTGGTGCAGCTCAACCCGCGCACATTTTAACGCCTTCCGTAACAGGAAGAGGGGTTGTGAACATGACGGCAATTGCTGTAGTTGATGCGCAGAACAGAGAAAGACGTGCAAAAAAATAAACGTCTTAATTAAAAGCCTTTAGGAAGGTTGCAGGTACAAAACTGTAACCTTCCTCTTCTAAAGTAGCAGCAACAGCAAGCGGTAGGAGACGAGATGTCGGAAGATTCCAAAGGCGGAAGCGACCTGCAAAATCGCTCGGATGATGAGAATTTCGGGATCTCAACCAATCTTTTCCATGCTGTTGAGGATGCTCTGGAGGAAAGTCGTGATTCCGAAGTTGAAGGGCTTGTTGAAGGGCTTCATGAAGCGGATACGGCAGATCTTCTTGAAACTCTCGGCAGAGAAGAACGCTATCGTCTTATGGAAGTCATGGGGGCAGGGTTTGACCCTGAAATTCTCCCCTATCTCGACGACACCGTGCGTGAAGAAATCGTCGAGTGGCTCGGCCCACAGGGAATAGCCAAGCTGGTGCCATCGCTTGATAGTGATGATGCGGTTGAGTTGGTTCAGGATCTTGATGAAGATCTGCGCATTCATATTCTTGCGGCTTTACCCCAAGCCTATCGCCGGGTGATCGAAGAAAGCCTGAGATATCCGGAAGATTCCGCCGGTCGTTTGATGCAGCGGGAGATGGTTGCAGTGCCTTCGGTCTGGACCATTGGCGAGACCATCGATTATATGCGTGTCAGCGACAGCTTGCCCGACGATTTTTACGATATCTTTGTTGTTGATCCCAGGCATCATCCCGTCGGTTTTATCCCGGCAAGTCGGGTGATGCGCGCGAGGCGCCATGTCCGCCTGGATGAAGTAATGGACGATGATATGCGCGTTATTCCCCTGGCTCTTGATCAGGAAGATGTCGCGCATATGTTCCGTCAATACGGCCTGATTTCAGCACCTGTCGTTGAAGAAAGCGGCCGCCTTGTCGGGGTTATTACCGTCGATGATGTGGTCGATGTTATCGATGAAGAAGCTGGTGACGACCTTATGAAGATGGGGGGGGTTACAGAGCCAGATCTTTACGAAGATGTTGCTGATACCACAATCGCCAGATTTACATGGCTTGCGGTTAACCTGTTAACCGCTGTACTTGCTTCGTTCGTTATCAGCCTGTTTGACGCGACAATTGAGAAGGTCGTTGCTCTGGCGGTTCTCATGCCAATCGTCGCTTCTATGGGGGGAAATGCGGGAACCCAGACCTTGACGGTTGCTGTTCGATCTCTGGCAATGAAGGATTTGTCCGAAGCCAACGCGGCGAGATTTGTGGGAAAAGAGCTCATCATCGGTATTATCAACGGAGTTCTGTTTGCGGTTCTTACCGGGGGTGTAACATGGCTCTGGTTTGATGAACTGGCCTTGGCACTCGTCATTGGTGCCGCAATGATTATCAATATGATTATCGCGGGGCTTTGCGGCACGCTTATCCCTTTGGGTCTCGAGCGATTTGAAATTGATCCTGCAGTTGCATCCAGCGTTTTCCTGACAACTGTGACGGATGTTATAGGATTTTTTGCCTTTCTTGGACTAGCAGCAATCTTTCTCTTATAGATTGATGGTGATGCCTGCTGAAGGCAAATTTCTACTGTATATCAATGTGAAAAATTAAAACGAAAACAAATGCTTGTATAGAGAATTGCAATTTTACTTATAGGATTGTGCTTACTTTCCTGGGTTAGATTATAATAAAATTGGCAATAATTACGCAGTTTGATTAAGCGTGTCTTTGTTGACTGCCAAGGCGAAAGGCGTAAGGTGCGCTGATAGGGTAATGTTTACCCAAAAGATTAACAGACGATGGAGTGGCTGCTTGCCAAGTGTCTTGATTACAGGTGCCAACAAGGGTATCGGTTTGGCTTTTGCTCAATCTTTTGCCGTGGATGGCTGGAAAGTTCATGCCTGCTGCCGGCAACCGGATAAAGCCAAGGGACTCAAAGGCATTGAAGGGGATGTGGTTCTCCACAAACTCGATGTCTCTGATGGTTTACGTGTTGCTGGACTGGCGCGTGAAATGGTTGATGATACGATCGATATCCTGATTAACAACGCGGGATATTTTGGTCCTCGTCTGGAATTTGGCGAAATTGATTATGATGACTGGGCCTATACCTTTCAGATCAACACCATGGGTCCCCTTCGAATGGTCGAAAATTTTGTCGAGCATCTCGCGATGAGTGATCGAAAGCTGGTCGTTAATGTCTCAAGCAAAATGGGATCCATGGCGGCAAATGAAACGGGAGGACAATATGTCTATCGTTCCTCTAAAGCAGCTTTGAATGTGGTTACCAAAAGCCTTTCGCTTGATCTGAAAGACAAAGGAATAACTGTAATCTCAGTTCATCCAGGCCATGTTCAAACCGATATGGGCGGGGAGACTGCCCCGATATCTATTGGTAAATCTGTCTCAGGATTAAGAAAGCTGATAGGGCGAGTGAACGAAGAACAAACAGGACAATTTTTCAATTTCGACGGATCAATTATACCCTGGTAGAAAACCGATTACATAACCAATAAAAAGGCCAACAATAGGCCAGCAAAAAGGGACGCCAAATGTCATTGGGCTTGAGTGAAGAACATATACTTATTCGTGATACTGCGCGTGCGTTTTCACGCGAGAATTTGGCACCTTTTGCTGCTGAGTGGGATAAAAAATCCGAATTTCCGAAAGAAGCTATTTCTTCATTGGGGGAACTGGGTTTCATGGGGATGTTGGTCGCACCCGAACTAGGGGGGGCAGGTACAGATCATGTGTCCTATGTCCTTGCTCTTATAGAGATTGCTGCGGGGGATGGCTCCTGTTCAACAGTGATGTCGGTTCAAAATTCACTGGTTTGTTCTCCTATTCAAAATTACGGCAGTGACGAGCAAAAGAAGACCTATCTTGGACCTCTGGCACGCGGTGAAATACTTGGGTGTTTTGGTCTGACAGAACCTGGCGCAGGCTCAGACGCTGCGGCCCTTACGACAAAAGCGACCAGAGATGGCGATGCCTATGTTTTAAACGGCAGCAAGCAGAAGGGTATTTCGGCCTTCTTGGTGCCAAAGGGTACTCCGGGTTTTATTTGTGCCAACATAGAAGACAAATTGGGACAGCATGCCTCTGATACCGCGCATCTTGTTTTTGAAGATTGCCGTATTCCGTTGGAAAATCGTCTTGGCGAAGAGGGCGAGGGCTATAAAATTGCTCTCTCTAATCTGGAAGGCGGTCGACTTGGGATCGCGTCACAGTCTATCGGCATGGCGCGTTCCGCTTATATGGCGGCGAAAAAGTATGCCAAAGAGAGAAAGACCTTTGGCAAAGAAATTGCCCAACATCAGGCCGTGGCTTTCAGATTGGCTGACATGGCAACTTCGTTACAAGCTGCAGAATTGATGGTTCTTGAGGCCGCTCGCATTCGGGATGCCGGGTTACCCTGCCTAAAAGAAGCATCAATGGCAAAACTGTTTGCTTCTGAAATGGCCGAACGGGTTTGTTCGGATGCTATCCAAATCCATGGTGGCTATGGTTATCTTCGCGATTACGAAGTCGAGCGAATTTACCGGGATGTACGAGTGTGCCAGATTTACGAAGGCACCTCCGATATTCAACGCCTTGTCATAAGTCGTCAGATCCTTCAGGAGGATGATGAATGAGCGGCGCTCTCGATTTCTATTTTGATTTTTCGAGCCCCTATGCCTACTTTGCGGCAATGGAAATTGATGATTTCGGGGCAAAACATGGCCTTACTGTTCATTGGCGACCAATTCTTTTAGGGGCCGTTTTCAAGAAAACGGGCGTAAAACCACTTCTTCAGACACCGCTCAAGGGGGAGTATGCCCAACACGATTTGGAGCGAACAGCTCGAATGAAGCGTTTGCCCTTTGTGCTTCCTGCCAACTTTCCCTTTGCGTCCTTGGCTGCGAGCCGGGTTTTTTATTGGATCAGGCACCAGGATGAAGATCTGGCGCGTAGCTTTGCAAAAAATATCTTTAAGGCAGGTTATCAAATGGGATTGGATATTTCCGATCCGCAGACGATTGTTGATCTGTCCTCAGCTCTTGGCCTGGATAGCGGTCGTGTGGGGCCTGCCCTACAAAGCGATATCGTTAAAGAAGAACTACGGAACGAAGTATCTTTGGCTGAACAAAGAGGTGTTTTTGGCAGCCCGTTTTTTATCTTCGAAGATGAGCAGTTTTGGGGCTATGATAGATTACCAACCCTTGATGCGTGGCTGACCCAAAAAGGGTGGTAAACCCGCTTTAATACTTTTCTAAAAGTATTTCTGTAAAAAGGGT
>MAAC01000690.1_pt1 | contig 14834 bp, 10 predicted proteins | sample 1115981 | NCBI WGS metagenome assembly MAAC01 (sample SAMN04961126, study PRJNA320927) | seawater metagenome | isolation source: sample BD02T64 sea water enriched with oil for 64 days | place: USA:Gulf of Mexico | collected 2013-07-27 | reverse complement strand
CCAACCACGACGGAAAGTTAAGTTAAAATCATCCAGTAACAACGAATCGGCATCACCAAGTAAAGCATCGCCGGCAGCGGTATTAGCAAACCAAGGATGTGTCGCGATATCGATCCCCGTTGTACCACCTTTTGAAACCTTAAAGATGTCATTTCTAGTATCTAATGGGATCGGCTCAAATCGAGTGCGCGAGTCAACCCGCGCATAATTAATGCCAAAGCTTGCTCGAGAAACATCTGATAATTCGAGGTTCAGGCCACTGGCAACAGTCACTCTATCAATCGGTGAAAATATCGAACGATATTCATGAAAATTAAAGGCACTCGACGTATTGACGTCATCAGTACGAATGAAATCTCGACCATCACCATGCACATTCGCATTAGCCGTCATTAAACGGGCGTCAACAGCATGAGATGAACCAATAAATGAATAAGCATTATTAACATCTGAGCCGTCACGTTTTACCGCAGAGGTATGCACCCGCGAGTAATCACGATCTCTGGCCATTAAGCCGTCATCAGTTGATTTTCCGATTGAAAACCATGCGTTACCACCATCGAAATTTTTACCAATAGTTAAATCAAAATCTCTTTTATCACGATCACCTTCACCGCTTTGGCCTACTTGAGCTTTAAGTTCAACACCATCGAAATCTTTCTTTAAAATGATATTAATAACACCCGCTACCGCATCAGAGCCATAAGCAGCCGACTGGCCACCAGTTAACACTTCTACGCGTGAAATAAGCGCTACAGGTATAGTGTTTAGATCGACACCATAACCAGAGCCGACTGACATGCCAGAGACATAACGCTTACCATCAACTAAAACAAGTGTTCTTGACGAGCCCAAGTTACGTAAAGCAACGGTGCTTAAACCGCTGTCTTGAGGGCTTATATTTGAACTAGATCCGGTTACATCACCAGTAATAGAGGGAAGCTTCCCTAATAGGTCACTAATATTAACCGCGCCAACACCCTCTATATCCTCAGCATCTAAAACCTTAATAGGTGAAGCCGATTCAAAGTCGCCCTTTCGTATATGTGAACCTGTAATAATAATTTTTTCAACTTCGGCTTCCGCTTTAGCGGTATCTTCTTCGGCTGCGTAGGTATAACTGGTAGCAGTAGCAATGCTTACTGCTAATAATGATTTTAAAAATAGCTTTGATTTCAACATGATATCCCCATTTCTTATAATAATTTTTTTTCAATGTTTATTCATAAAAGGCTAAATTCGAGAACAACTAACTAACATAACGAAATAGCTCCAACAGGCATACTGTTAACCTGTTATACCACCATACCATTTAAAATATTGGAATGTCAAAACAAAACTGTTATTTTTATAAATAGATTGACTAAACACCTTAAGTAACTGTTCTGTATTGAATAATATATATAAGTTATAAGGAGGTCTTCGTTAACTTTTTAAATTATCAGTAAGAAATATTGCTCTTTTTTTCATTTATTCGCTGAATTTTTGAGCTTTTTAGAAAGAATGGCTACTCCCAAGCGTAATAAGAACTAACACCTTGGGATGTTTTGATAGAATAAGTTACCTTTACCCGAATATAGCTTGAGCCTGCTGAATCACTATAGCTGCTTATTGCTCGGTTCGAGCTTTGTAAAACTTCACCCTGCTCACCAATAAACTCAATAATAAGCCCCAGTGCTTGTTTAGTATGGACATGAGTATTGCCTTTATACCAAGTTAAGCTATTGACAAAAACAGTACTGCTATATAAGTTTATGACGGATAAAATAAAAATAATGCATAGTGTTGATATTATTTTGCTTCATTAACATGAGCTTTTCTTAAAGATTTTTTGTACGTATTAATGACTAATTAGTAATACAGCTAACTATTTTGACTACAATAAGCTGTCTAACCAATAACTTGTTTTTGTTTTCTATAGATAAGTGGTGTGGTCTTTATTATGTTCTTGAAATGGCGATAAAAATAATTTAGTTCTTGATAACCAAGCACCGTACTGATGTGCTTTATCGGTAATTGACTCTGCTCTAGTAACTGGCAAGCGGCTTTCATTTTCAAACGCAATAAGTAGCGCTGGGGTGGCTCACCATAAAGCTTAAAAAATTCAGCACGAAAATGGCTTTGAGACAGGTGCACTTTTGTCGCCATTTGAGCAATATTTATCAATTGTTCTGGTTTTCTGGCATAACTATCAACAAGTTCATTTATAGCTAACTTATAACGACTGTTTTTCACCCGTTCATTGCGTTGATGAAACAGCTGAGCAAGAATTAAGTGCAATAAACTCATTTGCATTTGTTGCACATATATTGGCGAAAGTAATACTTGATTATAAGAAAGTGCTCGCTCTACATCTGCAATAACCAAGCTATCAAGGCAGTATAATTTAGCGCCGATTGATAAACTTGTAAGTGATGACATATATTCAGGGGTAAAATCATCTTGCACCTGTGACAGAGAAAAATGCTGCACCGAGGCCAATGATGTTGCGCTTAATACTTTGCCACAGAAAGGGGTATTAGGGTAAATGAGTAACGCTTCACCACGAGAGAGTTTATAGGATGTTTTGTTATTGACTGTTAATTCAATCTGTCCTTGATGAACGACCAATAAATCAAAAAACGGCCATTGTATTGGTCCAATCAATTGATGCTGGCTAAACTCTCCATAACTACAGCGAATTAACTTCATTTGAACTCCACAAACTTGCCGAAATATTGGTCTTTGTTTTCAATTAAAACAAAATCAAAGAATTTTCTTTGGCACATTGCAATCACAAAAGCACAATGGTATAACAGGTATACCGTAATGTAAATGATTTACTAAGAAAGCAATATAATGAATCCAGACTTATCATTTTTCAAAGCAATTAAAAAAACAAGTTATGCAGTCGCGATAGCCGCTTGTATCGTTCCTGCTATTTTTTCGTCTGGTAGTTTTGCAAAAGTTGATGGTGGTGGAACTGCGCCTGCAAAGAAAACCAATGTGATTTTATTAATGTCAGACGATCAAGGTTGGGGTGATGTTGCCTACAATGGTAATGATATTATTCATACCCCCTCGTTAGATAAAATGGCGAGTGAAGGCATTAAACTAGACCGATTTTATGCGGCGGCACCAGTTTGTTCTCCCACTCGTGGCAGTGTCTTAACAGGTCGTCACCCTTTTCGATACGGCATTGAATGGGCCGGTGTTGGTCATATGCCAAAAAATGAGTTAACCATTGCTGAAGTGCTTGCCGATAATGGCTATCAAACAGGACACTTTGGTAAGTGGCATGTTGGTGAATTGAGTAAAACGGTTAATCAAAGTTATTTTAAAGGTGATATGGCCAAGCCTGAGCACTACTCTCCGCCATGGGAAAATGGCTTTAATGAGAGCTTTTCCACTGAATCTATGATGCCAACCTATAATCCTTATTATTATCAAGGCGGCGAATACGGAACAAAAGATTATCGTCATTTACAAAAAGAGCCAACGGCACATGGTCAAAAGACTGGCGGCTTTCGTTGGCGCGATCATTATTGGACAGGTCCAGGGCAAATGGTTGATGACTGGTTAGCCGGTGACGACTCAAAGGTGGTCATGGACAGAGCCGTTAACTTTATTGATAAAAAAGTAGCAAATGAACAACCTTTTCTTGCTGTTATTTGGTTCCATACCCCTCATACGCCTTTAGTTGCCGGTAATGAAGATAGAGAGCGTTATGCCAAACATCCTATACCAGCACAACATTTTTATGGTGCAGTGACGGCAATGGACAGACAAATTGGTCGTTTAAGAGCACATTTAAAACAACTGGGTATTAGCGACAATACCATTGTTTGGTTCAAATCAGATAATGGCCCTTCTTATATTCATAACTTTAATTCTAGCGGTCCTTTTTCTGGAAAAAAAGCAGAGTTAAAAGAAGGTGGCATTCGCGTTCCTTCGCTTATTGAATGGCCAAGTAAGTTAACTGGCGGCCAAACCATTACTACCCCTATGTCTACCATGGATGTTTACCCAACAATTTTAGCGGCGCTTAATATCTCACACCCCACAAAACAAGCTAAATTAGATGGTGAAAATATTCTTCCTATTTTAACGAATAAGAAAAACAAACGTGATCATGCTATCCCCTTTCAATCTCCGATGCGTGGCGTGAAATATGACGCTGATAATACCCGTTTGCAATACGCACTTTCAGGTGAAAAATATAAACTTTATAGTGGCGATAACGGTAAAACATGGCAGCTGTATAATATTATCTATGATCAAGCAGAACAAACGGATATAGCCAACAAACACCCTGTTATTGTTAAACAAATGAAAGCTGAATTTTACGCTTGGCAAAAAGAAACAAAAGCAGACTCTCTTGATGCTTATGCTGATGAGTAAAATGATGAGGACAAAATTAAGCGCCGTGTTTCCCTGCTTTTTTATTTTAGCGTTAACAACTATTACAACTGCAGTAAACGCTGCTACGTTAACTTGGCAGAGCAACTTGCCGAACTTACCAGCTCCAACTGGAGAAGCTAGTCAACATGGCGTTGCTGGTGCATTCTCTGGCCGGCTGAAAACATTCAATAATAACGGTGAAGAGTCAGAAGTTATCATTGTCGCTGGTGGCGCAAATTTTTCCAAACAGCCATTGCTTGAGGCGATAACTGCAGATGTTGGGGCTGATAAAATTTATCATCAAGAGATTTATTTACTCAGTAAAAAGTCTACTAAGCAATATCAATGGCAACAAGCAAAAATTAATTTTTTCTCACAACCCCCTAAAAACTTTAACTGGAATAAAGATGCCTTATTATTTGATAGCGCCAGCCACACTTGGTCAAATTTAGGGGAAACACCTTTTTTACCCAACTGTGGCGCAGCAATAGAGCAATGGCAAGATGGTATTGTGCTCATTAGTGGTGAAATAAAACCAGGCGTGCTCACGCCAACAGTAAAAATGGCAAGTTTTAATAATAATAAAAGGATATTACCATGAATTATTTTGTTGGCGCTTACGCCACAGCCCCATCAACCGTTGGCTGGGATAAAAATGAAGAAACACTGTATTATCAGCAATTAAGAAACCTTGGTAACATTCAAGGGCTTGAACATCCTTTTGTTGGCAAGTTACACCCTTTTGATGATGAATGGTTTTTGGAAAACATAGATGACACTTGGCAATTCATTTTCACTTCAATTCCAGGTGTTATGAGCAATTTAGCGACCAACCATCATTTTGGCATCGCCTCAGATAATGAAGCTGGCCGTCAAGCGGCGTTAGATTTTTATCAACAAGCTAGACAAGCCATCCAAAAACTTAATAGCCACTTAAACAGACAAGCCGTTAGCTTTATTAAGATTCATACCGCCCCTAATATCTCAGCACAAGCTTCATCTTCAAAACAAGCGTTACAAAAGTCTCTTGAGACTATGCAATCTTGGGACTGGCATGGCGCAAAATTAGTTATTGAGCACTGTGACGCCTATATTGCTTCACAAATACCAGAAAAAGGTTTTATGCGCTTAGAAGATGAAATTTCAACTGTCATCACAGTAAATGAGGCCTTAAATTGTGACATAGGAATTAGCGTCAACTGGGGTCGCTCAGCCATAGAAGCTCGAAGCGCAGCAGGCCCTATTGAACACATCAAAAAAGTCTATCAAAGTAAATTACTCAAAGGCATAATTTTTTCTGGTGCCTCTGGGGCACAGACCCCTTATGGGCAATGGAAAGATAGTCACATGCCACCTGAGCAGGCATTTAATATTCCACATTATGCACAAGGCTCTTTGCTTACTATTGAACAGATTGAGAAATCACTACAGCAATGTGATTGTGAGGAACTCGACTTTATTGGTGGAAAAATTTCTTTAAGCCCTAATGAGGCCAACGTATCAGAGCGAGTATCGTATATTCAAAGTTTACTGACCTTACTTGATAAAGTCATAATATAAGTTAATTTATAGCCAAGCCAATTCTCGGGCATCTTGAATTGGCTTGGCTATTATTTCAGTAAAGCCACTAAATACCTGCAGTATCCCCCAGACTCTCTCTTCTTTTATCATTCAACAGCTAAATAATCGTACTTGCTCAACAGCATAAAAATCAGTAGCTAATTTTACATTGACTTTACCGTTAATTGGCCGATATACTGGTATAACAGCTAACAGGTATACCACAAATAACCACGGTATCACCTTATAATTGAAATCAACCAGAGTATTATCTGATGAGCAAAAGAATCCAGCAAGGGGGCTTACAAGTAGCCGCCGTTCTCCATAACTTTATCACTGAACAAGCGTTACCAGGCACTAACATTGACCCTGACCATTTTTGGCACGCTTTTGAATCGATCATTACTGATCTTGCGCCAAAAAATAAAACCTTGCTTGCTAAGCGTGATGCGCTGCAACTTAGTATTGATAACTGGCATCAAGAAAATAGTCAACATACTGATATTGCTAGCTACCAAGCGTTTTTAACCGACATTGGTTATTTAGTTGACCAAGGTGATGATTTCGCGATCACAACCACCAACGTTGATACCGAAATAGCTCAAATTGCAGGACCACAACTAGTGGTACCAGTTACAAACGCTCGTTTTGCACTAAATGCAGCGAATGCCAGATGGGGCAGTTTGTTTGATGCCTTATACGGCACAGATATTATTGATGACAGTGATGGTAGTGCTGCCGGTACAAGCTATAACCCAGTTAGAGGCGATAAAGTAGTTTCAGCTGCATTAACGTTTTTAGATCAAGCAGCACCGCTTAACAATGGCAGCCATAAAGATGTTACTAATTATGCGTTAACTCAAACACAAGAAAGTAAACAACTAGTTGCTACCATGCTTGACGGCAGTGAAGAGTGTCTTAAAGCTATTGAACAATTTGCGGGTTATAGTGAAAGCAACCAAGAGCTGAGCTCAATTTTATTAGTTAATAATGGCTTATATGTTGACGTTCAAATCGACAGAGAACACCTGATTGGTAAAACCACTACATCGGGCGTTAAAGATATTGTCATTGAATCCGCAATAAGTGCGATACAAGATTGTGAAGACTCGGTTGCCGCGGTTGATGCCGAAGATAAAACCTTAGTTTATCGTAACTGGTTAGGTTTAATGAAAGGTGATCTAAGTTCATCTTTTACTAAGTCAGGCAAAACATTAATCCGTACACTTAATGATGATCGCACATACACAGCAGCCAATGGCAGTGAGTTAATCCTAGCTGGACGTAGTTTACAGCTAGTGCGTAATGTTGGCCACTTAATGACCACAGATGCGATTTTAGACGCACAAGGCCAAGAGATCCCTGAAGGTATTCTTGATGCCATAATCACTACATTATGTGCAAAACACGACTTACAAAAAACCTCTGGTCTGCGTAACAGCCGTGCAGGTAGTGTTTATATTGTTAAGCCTAAAATGCACGGTCCTGAGGAAGTAGCCTTTACTGATGAATTATTTACCCGCGTTGAACAAGCATTAGGCTTAGTGAAAAACACCATTAAAGTGGGTGTAATGGATGAAGAACGCCGCACTACCGCGAATTTAAAAGCCTGTATTCGCGCGGTAAGTGAACGTTTAGTTTTCATTAACACTGGCTTTTTAGACCGTACAGGTGATGAAATTCATACGAGTATGGCAGCAGGTCCTGTGTTACCTAAAGATGCAATAAAAGATCAAGCATGGATCAGCGCCTACGAAAACCAAAATGTTGATGTTGGTTTAGCTTGTGGCCTAAAAGGTAAAGCACAAATTGGTAAAGGCATGTGGCCAAAACCTGATGAAATGCTGCAAATGGTCAATAGTAAATTGGCTCACCTTGAAGCCGGGGCAAACTGTGCATGGGTGCCCTCTCCTACTGCTGCGACATTACATGCAATGCATTATCATCAAGTCAATGTTGCCCAGCGCCAAACCCTATTAGCCAAACGTGAGCAAGCCAGCTTGGTTGATATTTTAACACCACCTATGCTGGGTAACATCACCCTAACGGCAGCAGAGATCCAAAGTGAATTAGAAAATAATATGCAAAGCATACTCGGCTACGTGGTTCGATGGATTGACCAAGGTATCGGCTGTTCTAAAGTGCCTGATATCAACAATGTTGGTTTGATGGAAGACAGAGCAACATTGAGAATTTCAAGCCAGCATATTGCCAACTGGTTGCTTCATGGCATTTGCACACAAGAGCAAGTTATCGACACCATGAAACGTATGGCAGTCATTGTTGATCAACAAAACCAAAACGATGCGTTATATCAAAAAATGTCGACCGATTTTGATAGCAGTGTCGCGTTTCAAGCGGCTTGTGATCTCGTGCTCAAAGGTACTGAGCAACCCAATGGTTATACCGAACCCTTATTGCATGCCCGCCGTCGAGAAGCGAAAGCCAAGCAATCAGCATAAAGACTCAAAATTCAATTTGATAAGCATCTTTAACAAACTGACGCTTATCAGAAAACTTTACAAATATTAGGAAAAAAGATGTTAACAATTAAAAGATTATCTCTAAGCGATGCACAAATACTGATTGAAGGTACTAAAGTAAAAGCCAATAAAATTGGTGTTCCTATGTGTATCTCCATTGTGGATGAGTCAGGTAACTTAATTGCCTTCGATCGTATGGATGGCGGTAAAGCAACCAGCATAACCATTTCGCAAGATAAAGCATTTACCGCAGCAGCAGCGCGTAAAGCAACACATGAATATAACGAAGTATGTGTACCTGGCAGTCTTGCTTTTGGTATTCACACCGCACTGGGCGGGCGTCTTTGTGTTGTTGGTGGCGGCTTACCCATTTATGATGATAAAGGTGTAGTTGTTGGTGGTATCGGTTTAAGCTCAGGAACGCCAAAGCAAGATATGGAATGTGCGGCAGCAGGTATTGAGTATTTTAACAACCAATTATAACCTCAAGTCGAACGACAACAAACAAGCGGTATTTTGATAATATGAAAATTGAAAGTATTCAACCAAGCAAAGCAGAGTTAGCGGCTATGTTTGCTGACTTCATTGATCCGACGTTTGTCATCAGTGATGAAGAAACACAACGCCCGTACGAGTGTGATGGCCTTTCAATGTATTGCGAAATGCCCTTGTTAGTTTTATTACCTGACAACGTAATACAAATACAGCAAGTGATGAAAATTTGTCATCAATATCAAATTCCTGTGGTTGCACGAGGCGCAGGCACAGGTTTATGTGCTGGCGCCATGCCTGATAAAGCGGGCATTGTGCTGTCTTTAGCCAAATTTACCGACATTATTAATATCGACCCACTGGCAAGAACAGCGACATTACAACCTGGGGTGAGAAATATCGCCATTAGTGAAGCGGCCAATGAATACGGTTTATATTATGCGCCAGATCCCTCTTCCCAAATAGCCTGTACCATTGGTGGTAACATTGCCGAGAATTCAGGTGGTGTGCACTGTTTAAAATATGGTTTAACCGTTCATAATGTCTTGCAAGTAGAAATGGTTACCGTTGAAGGTGAGCTCATTACTCTTGGCACACAAGGTTTAGATGTTGCCGGATTTGATTTATTAGCGTTAATAACCGGCTCAGAAGGTTTACTCGGCATTGTTACCCAAGTAATCGTAAAGTTATTACCGACCCCAGAAAAAGCACAAGTAATGATGATAGCATTTGCCACTGTTGAGCAAGCCGGTGATGCTGTCGGCGCTGTTATTGCTGCAGGCATTATACCTGCTGGGCTTGAAATGATGGACAGCTATGCCATTCAAGCAGCTGAAGCTTTTGCCCATGCCGGTTATCCAAGCGATGCTAAAGCGCTATTGCTTTGTGAAATTGATGGCACTTTCGAAGAAGTTCAAGAACACATAGAAAAATTAAACACCTTATTTAATAAGCTAGGTGCAACGTCAATAAAAATTTCTAAAAATGAAGCCGAACGCGCCTTATTGTGGAAAGGACGTAAGTCAGCATTCCCTGCCGTTGGCCGACTTTCGCCTGATTATTACTGTATGGATGGCACCATTCCTCGCAGTCAACTCTCCCATGTATTAAGCGAAATGGACAAAATGTCTACTCACTATAAATTACGTGTTGCCAATGTTTTTCATGCTGGTGATGGTAATTTACATCCACTGATTTTATTTGATGCCAATGTCCCCGGCGAGTTTGAAAAAACCGAAGAGTTTGGTGGCAAGATTCTAGAGCTTTGTGTGGAAGTAGGTGGCTGTATTACTGGTGAGCATGGCGTTGGTATTGAAAAAATACGCCAAATGACTGTGCAATTTAACGAGCAAGAAATTGCACAATTTCACGCAGTAAAATACGCCTTCGACCAACTGGGTACGCTAAACCCTGGTAAAGGTATTCCGGTACTTAAAAATTGCCAAGAATATCGTGCGCTGAATCCTAACGATAAAGCCGATATTAATGAACATAAGCACAGCTGCGAGACAAAATAATGAACGACATCAGTAAAGAATTAGTTGATCACGTTTCACAGGCCAGAGCTGACAACACACCGCTAAATATTATCGGTGGTGGCAGTAAAACATTTTTTGGTAGAGAGCCACAAGGGCAAACGTTATCTGTGGCTAAACATCAAGGCATTGTCAGCTACCAACCGGTCGAATTGGTGATGACTGCCCTTGCAGGAACATCAATAACTAACATTGAAAACGTATTAGCCGAACAAGGCCAGATGTTAGCTTTTGAGCCACCGAGTTTTGCTGGTAAAGCAACCATTGGCGGTACCTTAGCCTGTAATTTATCAGGACCTGCTAGGCCTTGGGCAGGCTCAGTGAGAGATGCAGTATTAGGCTTAAAGCTCATCAACGGAAAAAGTGAGCATCTCAATTTTGGCGGACAAGTTTTAAAAAATGTTGCCGGTTATGATGTTTCAAGAATGCAAGCGGGTAGCATGGGCTGCTTAGGTGTGATCACTCAAGTCAGTTTAAAAGTAATGCCTAAACCACAATCCAGCATAACCTTAGTACAAGAAATGGATGCTCAGCAAGCCATTAAACAGATGAACCTATTGGCCGCAAGAGCAAAACCTCTCACGGCAGCTTGTTGGTTAAACAACAAACTGTATTTACGTTTATCTGGCGCACAAAGCGCGGTTGATGGCACAGTGAACAGCTGGGCTGGAGATATACTCGAAAATGATCAAGTATTTTGGCAAGCCTTAAAAGAACAACAGCTCGACTTTTTCTCAGGCAGTGAACCCTTATGGCGCTTTTCAGTCAATGCTAATGCTAAACACTTTTTACCTGAGCAAAATTGGTTGATTGACTGGGGTGGATCACAGCGTTGGTTACGTGGCGAACATGATGTTCAATCACTTGAGACATTGGCTGAGTCTTGCCACGGTCAGGTAAACCTATTTCGTGGTGGTAACCGAACAAATGAAGTATACCATCGCCAAAGCGCAGCGCTAAAAACCATCCATCAACGATTAAAATTAAGCTTTGATCCTGAAAACATATTCAACCCTGGTCGGCTTTATAGCTGGTTGTAAAGGAAGATTTTATTATGCAAACCAATTTACATCCATCATTTAAAAATACCCCAGTAGGCGATGAAGCTGAAGCAATATTACGCAGCTGTGTGCATTGTGGTTTTTGTACTGCCACCTGTCCGACCTATCAAGAAATATCAGATGAACGAGACGGCCCACGAGGACGTATTTATCTCATCAAGCAGTTATTAGAAACTGGCTCAGCGACCGAAAAAACCAGAGGGCATTTAGATAAATGTTTAAGCTGTCGAAGCTGTGAAACTACCTGTCCATCTGGGGTAAAATATGCTCGTTTAGCCGACTTAGGTAAAGAGATCATTGAAGAGCAGCAAATAAGGCCATTAAAAGAACAATTTATTCGTTGGGCACTGAGGCAAGTATTGCCTTATCAAACACGTTTTACCGCGTTATTAAGAGTGGGGCAAATTGTTAGACCCATTATGCCTACCGTGATTAAAAACAAAATACCTAAGCGGGTTAAAAAGCTCTCTCTACCTACCACAGTAAACAGTAGAACCATGTTATTGCTCAGAGGTTGTGCTCAGCCGGCAGCAACACCCAATACCAATATAGCAGCGGCTAGGGTATTAGATAAATTAGGCGTAACATTAAAAGAAGCACCAAAAGCGGGTTGTTGTGGCGCGGTCAGTTATCATTTATCTAAGCATGAAGAAGGCTTAAACTTTATGCGCAGAAATATTGATGCTTGGTGGACTGAAATTCAGTCCGGTGCTGAAGCGATTATAATTACCGCCTCTGGTTGTGGCGCTATGGTGCAAGATTATGGCGAATTATTAAAAAATGATACCCAATATGCAATAAAAGCAAAACGGGTCAGTGAGCTAGCTAAAGATTTATCTCAAGTCATTACCCTTGCTGATATTGAAAGTTTGTCTTTTAAGAAAAGCACATCAACCACAGCGGTTCACTGCCCCTGTTCATTACAGCATGCGTTAAAGTTACCTGATAGTGTTGAGCCCTTATTAAAAGCGGCGGGATTAGCGACAACAAAAACTAAAGATAAACACCTTTGTTGTGGCTCTGCCGGTACTTACTCTATTTTACAACCTGAGCTAAGTGGCAAATTATTAAACAATAAGATTGCAGCGCTTAGTATTGAAAACCCCGATAGAATTGTTACCGCCAATGTTGGCTGTCAATTGCACATTGCGACAAAATCTGAAGTACCGGTGCAACATTGGATAGAGCTCATTGATGAGGCGTTACTATAATTTACAAGTGATTAATCGTTTGTCAATTTTACACTTGCTACCTTAAAACAAACCAAGATTAACCAAGGTTAACTGTTCGAGGTATTTATGCAGACTAAATTTACTAAGCTATGACCCTGTAACAAAATCTGTGTAACTGCCTATCATTAATACCCATATAGGGTTTAGGATAGGCAGACTATGAATAAGAAAGAATTAGAAGTATTTGCTAAACAAACAGCTAAAGGCATTAAATCCGAGCAAGACTTAACAGAATTTCGCAGGATACTAACCAAGATAGCAGTTGAAGCTGCTTTAAACGCGGAGCTTGAAGAGCATATTGGTTATGTACTTAATGAACAATCAACGACCAATAATAGCCGAAATGGCTACTCCTCTAAATCCATTCGTACCGAAGATGGTCAAGTCGACCTTGAAACACCTCGCGATAGAGAAGGAAGCTTCGAGCCGAAGTTAGTCAAAAAGAACCAAACTCGATTTACGTCAATGGACGATAAAATATTGCATCTGTATGCCAAAGGCATGACGACGAGAGAAATCGTTGATACGTTAAAAGAAATGTATGATGCCGATATTTCACCTACGTTGATATCTCATGTCACCAATGCCGTGATAGAGCAAGTCATTGCATGGCAAGCCAGACCTGTAGATTCAGTTTATCCAATTGTTTACCTTAATATTTAGTTATTATTTTCCATTTACAATATTCATATTTAAACTGCATTATCAGTAACTTACTTCACTGTATAATATCAAACACCAACATAATACCAGTATGCATTCATCAATTATTTTATAACTTAAATAAACTAACAAAATCATTAAGATAGATAAACGACTCACTAAACCTTAAAAATAAATCGCACAAAAGCCGCACGAAAAACATGCAAAAAACAGACGAAGAATAAAAACTGAAGGGTAAGCGTTTTGATACTTTTAGGAAAGTTGACATGAATTGTCATATAGATAGAAATTGTAGTTAAACGTTTAATTTTACAATGTTATTTAACAATAAAATTTGGTAAATAAAATATTAATATTACTTTGATATAATAAATAAAATGCATCCTCTGCTGTGTACAGAGGAGTTAATTAATGAAAGAGTTAAGTTCATTGAGTTAGTTAGTTAGTAAAACTTATGTAGCCATTGGTGCTCAGTTAGTTGTTCTAAAAGGGCTATTGGCAATTGCTGTCCATCAGAATATGCTGTATTTAGCTTCACTTCGTCTGTATTTCTCATACCACAGGCAACCGTAGTCACCGCATGATCCGCTAAACAAAAACGCATGGCCACCTCCGCTAAACTATAACCAAATTTTGCTGCTAAACTTTTGAGTTGTTCAACACGTTGCAAGGTTTCATCAAAACGCTCACCTTGATACATTTGATGCCGTTTATCATCATCTGACCAAGTATTATAAGTATCTGCTCTCCATGTGCCGGTTAATGCACCTGAGTCAAAGGGCACTCTGGCAATAAATGCTGAGTTAGTTTGTTGACCTTGGCGAAATAATTCAACATTAGGCGCTTGTTCAAACAAATTATAAATTACTTGTTGGCAGCAAACTAACTCAGTTTTTGCCAGCTCAATACCTGTTTCAGGCTTGATATCAGGTAATGAAACACCTATTTCTCTGACTTTTCCAGCTTTGACTAACGACAATAATATATCTAACCATTCAAGCTGCTCAGTACCATCTGAAAACCATAAGTGTAATTGCAATAAATCAATACACTCAAGTTGTAAGCGTTTCAATGAAGCCTCAACTTGCTTTATCACATAGTCTTTAGGATAACGTCCAACAATACTGTCTTGGTATTTTGTCTCTGGCGAAATACCAAGGGGGGCAACTTTGGTGGCGGTAAAAATATCTTTATTGCCAGTAACCTTATGCCACTGTTTAACGGCTTGTCCAACAAGTGTTTCACTTTGTCCGCCACCATAAGCCGCTGCAGTATCAACCAAGTTAATACCTTGTTCAAAAGCGCAATGCAAAGTGGCAATAGCTTCTTTTTTATCAACTGCTCCCCAAGTGCCACCTAACTGCCAAGCACCAAAACATATTTCACTTACCTGCCAATCAGTGCGGCCAAATTGTCGGTATTGCATTA
>MAAC01017040.1_pt1 | contig 14836 bp, 8 predicted proteins | sample 1115981 | NCBI WGS metagenome assembly MAAC01 (sample SAMN04961126, study PRJNA320927) | seawater metagenome | isolation source: sample BD02T64 sea water enriched with oil for 64 days | place: USA:Gulf of Mexico | collected 2013-07-27 | reverse complement strand
AAAGCATTTTTTTTTACTAAAATTCACCCTTTTTTGAATTTGAAAATTATCCTAATACTCATTGGAATAAATGTCATTATTTCCAATATATACGCGCAGTCAGATCTTAGGGCTGGATTTATTGTGACCCACTCCAATGACACCATTCAGGGTATGTTAGATTATAACGTTCCAAAAATTAATTCTCGTTTTTGTGTATTAAAGCAGGGCTCAGAAGATGATTTTAAAAAGTTTTATCCCAACGAGATCCGTGCATATGGCTATGAAAATGGTAAAATGTACATTTCAAAGAGTTATTCAATCGATGACTCGCTCCAATTATTCTTTATGGAATATCTGGTAGATGGCGTCCTAAACTTATATTACCTCAGTTATAAAAAACTGGATTACTTTCTAATTGAAAAAGACCAAACGATATATAAATTAAGTAACGACTATATTATTTATAAAACCAATGAGGGTCAATACCGAAGAGAATCCAACAAGTACAAAGGGGTACTTCTTTGGTTAATGAGTGATGTGCCTTCGTTGGCTGGAACAATAAATAAGCTGTCTTTTGACCATCCGTCTTTAACGCAACTTGTTTTGGATTATCATAAAGCTACCTGTAGTGGTGGTGAGGTATGCGTGGTGTATCATAAAAAGGAAGTTAAATTAAATGATTCCAAGTGGAATGTGCATGTTGGAGTGGCAGTTGAATACCTATTTACGCAGTTAAATTCCCAAACAGCGGTTGTTAATAATCATATAGTTGCAGGTTACTCTTCCTTTAGGATAATGGAAGATCAGCTCAATTTTGAGACTAATAAAAGATTAATGATGCCCTCTCTGGAATTAATTATTAATAGAAATAATAAAACATCCTTTCATCTAGGCGTCTTGGTTTTTCAGGCAAATTATCCTGAAATGGAGGTCGTGTTCCTTCAATTTCCATTAAAATGGCATTACGATTTGCTGCAGTATAGGAAGGTTACCCCGTTTTTTGAAATTGGTTTGTCTTTAAATGCGTATTTAAAAACCAAAATAGCCCCCCTATACCTAGAGTTTGAAACCGCTGAGTTTACTCCAGGAGTGGATGAACCTGAATATGTAAATCCAACCAAGTATTATTTGAGAGAACAAAACATTCGGCATAAAGTGAACCTTGGATTTAATTCTGCCATCGGGTTAAAAATGAAAATCCGCAACGGAAAAGCAGTTTTGATAGGTGGGCGTTTAAATAGCTTCGGATTAAAAATAGATGGTCAAAAATTTAACGCAGATTTTTATTCCCGTTTAAAATACAATTATTACGCTATTTTTATTGGGTTTGAATTTTAAAACGAAGTCTCAGGGGTGTGAATTCATTTTTTTGGTTTGGACCTAGATTCGGTTCCAAGAAATGCTAATTCTTACGATTAATTCGGCCACCAGAAAAAATAGAAGTAAAGCCTAATTGGGGTCCATTCAGGCTGCAAGAGCCATCTTTAATTCGGTGTTTTATAACTAAACTTTCATTCTATTTAACCAGAAAGTTAAGTGATTCGGCCTCCATTTGTTTTAGTTATACTTGGCGTTAGTTAACAGGTTTCTACACACAATTGAACGAAAAAACAGCACCTAAATGGCCATTTATTCCAGTCTCCATTCAAAAAACATCTTTCATTTTTTTAAAACAGGCGGGTTTATTTTTTTAAGCTGAAAATTTCTATTCAAAGAAAATGGCATGTTCGCTCAAACATTCCAATTCAATTCATAGTTGGATAAAAAAAAACACCAACGCTACTCCATTACATTATAATTCTGGTTGAATCACTTTCTTCTTACGCACACACAAGAGGAGAAATCATAAAATTCTAAATCTGCTTAACCTTCGATTCACCAGAATCAAAGAAAATTACATGATGTTAAAGTCTTTCATTTTATCCGCATTTTTCAGTGTATTATTTGTTTCCCTTGTGTTCGCACAACCCGCAAATGACGATTACGCCAATGCCATAAACGTAAGTTCTATTATTAATTCATGCTCAGCTGATGGGGCCTATACCAACATCGGGGCCACCATGGATAAAGCGCAAGGTTCCTGTAACAATGGGGCTGGACATAATGTATGGTTCAAATTTCAAGCTACCGCTACTACCATAAGTGTAAAAGTAGACCGAGGTGGATCAAAAGGGAACATCTATCGAGTAAACGTAGCGGTTTGGGAAGCCAACGGTACCACAGAGGTCACCTGTAATAAATATCTTTCCAATGAAGATGATGTAGAAATCACCTCTCTGGGTTTGGTTATTGGTAATTGGTATTACATTTCGATTGATAATAATTATTCAAATTACCGAGGCACATTTACTTTATGCCTAAGTACCACGCCTTCGTACGATTTTTATGAAGGAGCTCTTGATGTCTCTAGTTTGATTAATTCGTGCTCGGCCGATGCGGCCTATACCACCAGAGGAGCCACTATGGATAAAGCGCAAGGGTCATGTAACAATGGCCAAGGGTATAACCGTTGGTTTAAGTTTCAAGCTACAGCTACCTCCATGAACGTAAAGGTGGAACGTGGAGGAACAAAAGGGACTATCTACCGAATAAACGTAGCGATATGGGAAGCAAACGGAACCACAGAGTTGGCTTGTAATAGATACGTGGGTACAAGTGATAATGTGGAAGCCGCAGCCTTGGGTTTAGTCATCGGCAATTGGTATTACATTTCGGTCGATAATCATTATGGTGGTTACCGTGGCTCCTTTACTTTATGCTTAAATAGTACCCCCTCATACGATTTTTATGAAGGGGCTTTGGATGTCTCTAGTTTAATTAACTCCTGTTCGGCCGATGCGGCTTACACCACCATTGGGGCGACCATGGATAAAGCGCAAGGGTCATGTAACAATGGGGAAGGGTATAACCGTTGGTTTAAGTTTCAAGCTACGGCTACCACCATGAATATTAAGGTGGACCGGGGTGGAACTAAAGGCACCATCTATAGAGTAAATTTGGCGGTATGGGAAGCCAACGGAACTACAGAGGTCGCATGTAATAGATACGTGGGTACGAGTGATGATGTGGAGACCGCTGCTTTGGGTTTAGTCATCGGTAATTGGTATTACATTTCGGTTGATAATCATTATTATAATTACCGAGGCTCCTTTACTTTATGTTTAAATAGTACGCCTTCGTACGATTTTTATGAAGGGGCTTTGGATGTCTCTAGTTTAATTAACTCCTGCTCGGCCGATGCGGCTTACACCACCATTGGTGCCACCATGGATAAAGCCCAAGGGTCGTGTAATAATGGCGAAGGCTATAACCGTTGGTTTAAGTTTCAAGCTACCGCGACTACCATGAACGTTAAGGTAGACCGAGGAGGAACAAAAGGAACCATTTATCGAATTAACTTGGCGGTATGGGAAGCAAACGGTACCACTGAGATTGCGTGTAATAGATATGTTTCTACAGGTGATGATGTAGAAACCACTGCTTTTGGATTAGTTATTGGCAATTGGTATTACATTTCGATCGATAATCATCATTATGCATACCGGGGCTCATTTACCTTATGTTTAAACACTGCGCCTTCATACGATTTTTATGAAGGGGCTATTGATGTGTCAGGTTTGATTAACTCGTGCTCGGCCGATGCGGCTTACACCACTTTTGGTGCCACTATGGATAAATCGCAAGGATCCTGTAATAATGGGTCGGGCTATAATAGATGGTTTAAGTTTCAAGCTACGGCTACTACCATGAATGTGAAGTTAGATAGGGGAGGAACAAAAGGAACGGTAAATAAAGCCAACCTGGCAATATGGGAATCCAACGGTACCACCGAAGTGGCTTGTAACAGATATGTATACACGAGTGATGATGTGGAAATCGCAGGCATTAATTTAGTCATCGGCAATTGGTATTACATTTCGGTGGATAATAATCATGTAAACTACCGAGGTACCTTTACTTTATGCCTTAATACCACGCCATCCTACGATTTTTATGAAGGCGCTATTGATGTGTCGGGTTTGATTAATTCGTGCTCGGCCGATGCGGCTTATACCACCGTTGGGGCTACCATGGATAAATCGCAAGGTTCATGTAATAATGGTTCGGGCTATAACAGATGGTTTAAGTTTCAAGCTACGGCCGCTAGCATGAACGTGAAGTTAGATCGAGGGGGAACAAAGGGCACGATTAATAAAGCCAATCTGGCTTTATGGGAAGCCAACGGAACCACGGAAGTGATCTGTAATAAATACGTATATACGAGTGATGATGTGGAAATGGCCGGACTTAATTTAGTCATCGGTAATTGGTATTACATTTCGGTTGATAATAACCATGAGAACTACCGAGGTTCATTTACATTATGTCTAAACAGCACCCCTTCGTACGATTTTTATGAAGGGGCTTTGGATATATCTGGTTTGATTAATTCGTGCTCGGGTGATGCCGTTTATACCACCAATGGAGCCACTATGGATAAAGCCCAAGGTTCCTGTAATAATGGTTCGGGTTATAATAGATGGTTTAAGTTTCAAGCTACCGCTACTACCATGAACGTGAAGTTAGATCGGGGAGGTTCCAAGGGTACGGTGAATAAAGCCAACTTGGCCTTATGGGAAGCCAATGGAACTACGGAAGTGGTCTGTAATAGGTACGTTTACACGGGTGATGATGTGGAATTGACGGGACTAGGTTTAGTCATCGGCAATTGGTATTACATTTCGGTGGATAATAATCACGCAAACTACCGAGGTACATTTACCTTATGTTTAAACACGACTCCGTCCTACGATTATTATGAAGGGGCCCTGGATGTGTCAAGTTTGATTAATTCCTGTTCGGCAGATGCTGCCTATACCTCCATTGGTGCCACCATGGATAAAGCACAAGGATCGTGTAATAATGGTTCTGGATATAATAGATGGTTTAAGTTTCAAGCCACCGCCACCGCTATGAGTGTTAAGGTAGAATTGGGAGGGACAAAAGGCACGATAAATAGAGTGAATCTAGCCGTTTGGGAAGCCAATGGAAGCACGGAAGTCACGTGTAATAGATACTACTATGCCACGGAAGATGTAGAAATTAGCACGTTAAATTTAACGATAGGCGATTGGTATTATATCTCGGTCGATAATTACCATGAAAACTATCGTGGTTCATTTACCTTATGTTTAAATACCACGCCATCTTACGATTTTTATGAAGGGGCGTTAGAATTAACCAATTTACATAATGCGTGTTCTGGAGATGCCGAATATTCAACCTCTGGAGCCACCATGGATAAAGCTCAAGGATCATGTAACAACGGTTCGGGTTACAACAGATGGTTTAAATTCACCGCTTTGGAAACCTTAGTGGACATTACCATTAAAACGGGAGGATCTTATGGGAATGTAAGAAGATTGAATGCCACCCTTTGGGAATCAAACGGAACATCTCAATTGGCATGTGAAAAATACACCTCCGATTATAGTGACCTAAATATCAGTTACGGTTCCTTAACCATTGGGAATACCTATTACATTTCGGTCGATAATTATCTCAGTAATTTTCGAGGATCATTCACCTTGTGTATTGATAATATAGCCGATGTATTTTACTCTAGATCGTCTGGAAATTGGAATTCGATGAGTACCTGGTCACTCGTAGGTCATGCGGGTGTGGAGGCTACGAACATCCCGGGGTTATCGGATATTGTATACATTGATGGGCATAATGTATCGGTAAGCACCGACACCAAAAGTGCAGGAACGTATGTAAGCGTAACGAACGGAAACTCCTCTTTAGTGATTAATAATGCGGAACTGGAAGTAAAAGGGGCATTAAAATTAGAAAATGCAGGATTTAATAATTCGGGAACGATCTCTTTAACCAATACCAGTAAACTAATTATCCATAATGATTTTACGATTGAGCGAAATGGAGGAAATGTGGGTTTACAAGTTTTGGCAACGTCCACTAGTATTATCGAAGCAAAAAGTAATGTGTATCTAAATGGCTTAAGCGGTACGGGATCAAATAACCAAATTAGCCTTTCCAACGATGCGCATTTAATGGTGACCCATAAATTCCAAATAAAACAGGTAACCGGTGTTAAATCGGAGTTGATTTTAGCAAATAATTCGAAATTGACGGTTGGAGATGATTTCAATTTTACGGCCACAGGAGATGATAAAGTGGGGATCTCCCTTCAGAATTCTTCTTCCATGATATTCCATGGAGTAATAACAAGGGGGGCCCCAGCTTATGGGAAAATCAACTCTACGGATAATTCTACCATTCAGTTTAATGGGTACCCTTCAGGGAGTTTATTCCCAAAAACAGCATCGGTGGGCACATCTGATTTGTTAACCTTTCAAAATGTTATTATCAATACGAATAGTAGCAATGATATCATTACTTTAGAAAATGACGTATTCATTGTTAAGGACTTAACCGTGAACAGCGGGAAACTGATGGTGCCAGATGGGATCGCAATTACCGTAGGAAATAAAATTGTGAATGACGGAATTATTGTGGTGGAAGATGGCGGTAGTCTTATTCAAACGGGAACCGGAGCAAGTGAAAATTCGGGAACGGGTAATTATGTTATTCAACGAAAAGGAAATGCCACGAACGATTCGTATAATATTTGGTCTTCGCCTTTACAAGCGGCATCCATAACCAGTGCTTTTTCGGGTGCAAATCCGTGCGATGTATGGGTGTTTGATCCATCCAATCAAGCATGGACGCACGATTTTGTCGTGGGGTATTCTGCTACTTGTAATGGGAATGCGGTGACCTTTGGTGCAAATGATGTTATTGCCGGAGGCGATGGGGTGATGAACCCAGGGAACGGTTATTTTGTTCCTGGATCAACTAGTCCTACCCGTTCGTTTGATGGACAAGTGAATAACGGGACGATTACTATTCCCGTAGTGACCACCAATTTGGGAAATCAAACCGATTGGGATGAAGATGATTGGAATTTAATTGGAAATCCGTATCCAAGTGCCATCAGTGCTTCTCTTTTCTGGAATGAAAATGCCGTAAACAATTCTCGGATTATGGACGCTATGTATTTCTGGGATAGTGGGGATACCCTAAATGGATATAACCAATTTTCTGATTATGCTTCTTGGAATTTAACGGGGGGAGTTAACTCCGGAAATTCCTCGACCATTCCAAATGGAAATATAGCCAGTGGACAAGGATTTTGGGTATATGCCATCACCGATGCTTCGGTAGAGTTTAATAACAGTATGCGATTGGATGGAAATTCTCAGTATTTTAAGAATGAAACGGATATTGAACAACATAATTATTGGTTTAGTTTCAAATCTCCCGCTCAGCATCAAAACAATATCTTAGTGGGTTACGGACCGTTTTCTACGGATTCTATTGATTCGGGATATGATGCACATAAATTAATTGGAAATGCACATATCAAATTTGCGTCTTACATTGGCAATGAAGAATTCGTGATTCAATCTTTTGGAGCCTTAGATTATGAAGCGACCAAAATTATCTCATTGGTGGTCCAATCTGATGAGTCTGGAATCCATCATTTTTCAGAATATAACAAACAAAATACCACCGAAAATGTGACGGTATATTTTAGAGATAAGTTATTGAATGAACTGCATGACTTTAAATTAGGGGAACTAAAAATTTACTTAGAAGCCAATGTAGAATATACCGACCGGTTTGAATTAATTTTTTATAAGCAATCCAAACCCACTTCTATTTTAGAAGAAGAAGAAGAAGAAGAACATACCTATACTTTTATCCAGAATGAGACGCATTTAACGATTACGAATGAGAATGGAATTCAAGGCGATATTAAGGTGCTGGATGCCTTAGGAAAGGTGGTTTGGATGAAACAAAATCGACATGAAAGTACCAGTCAATCCATTGCTTGGTCTGGATTTGCATCGGGTGTTTATCATATTCTGATTACTCGGGATAACGAAACTATTTTGGTGAAAAAAGTGGTGAAGTTATAAACGCCACTTTCCTCTAAATAATGCACTTGGGTGCAGGTAAAGGAGGATGCCAATGGCCGTTATTACGACATGAAAAAGGGGTCTTTTCCAATACCATGGAAAGGATCCCTAGGAAGTCGTTCTCCAATTTTAGGTGTTATGGCTGTAATTGGTTAATTTAGGCGGGTAGTATGGCGCAAGATTGATTAACCAAACCGAACAACCGTAATAGCCATAGACCAACATATATGAATTTAAATTTAGCCGTCCTGATTGACGGAGACAATATACCATCGGCTCATGTAAAGGAAATGATGGAGGAAATAGCCAAATATGGCAATCCCACAATTAAACGTATTTATGGCGATTGGACCAGTCCGCATTTAAGCAAATGGAAAAACCTATTGCTTCAAAATGCCATTACACCCATTCAACAATACGCGTATACCACCGGTAAAAATGCGACCGATTCGGCCATGATTATCGATGCGATGGATATTCTGTATTCCGAAAAAGTAAGTGGCTTTTGTTTGGTTTCTAGCGATAGTGACTTTACCAAACTGGCGACTCGTTTACGAGAAGCAGGAATGCAAGTGATTGGGATTGGAGAGAAAAAAACACCCAATCCGTTTATCGTAGCCTGTGATAAATTCATTTATATCGAGATTATTAGAAAGCAAACGGAAAAGAAAGAAAGCATTACTCAAAAAGATACCGTCAAAGAGAGTATTGATAAAATCACTTCTAAGGTAATTCGACTTATTTCCGCCACTATTTCTGATTTATCGGACGAAGAGGGATGGGCATTCTTGGGGGATGTTGGTAGTTTATTGCAAAAGAAACAACCCAATTTCGATTCCCGTAATTACGGGTTTGAAAAACTAACTCCCTTAATTAAATCTATCGGTAAGTTTGAAGTCGAACGAAGAGAAAGTCCCCGGAGTAAGCACAAACTGATCTACGTGAAGAATAAGTAGGTTTTTATTTGAGGTCCATTTAACATAGAAACTAAGCTGTTTCTAAATAATCGACCTAGAACAAGACTTAGGTGGAAGCATTCACAATCGTATAATATTCTGCTTTTCCCTTTTCGGTGAGGTACGGGAAAATACTTTGATTAATTATTTCGGAATAAACGGCAATGGATTCTTTGGCGAGGGAATTGGTGCTTATTAATTCGGAAGAAATCCAAAAATCACTCATGATTTTTAGTCGAGTATATAAATTTTGATATTCATTTTCTAAAATAGGGGCACGTAAAAGCCCTTCTTTTACCAATACCTCAAAGCGGGTGGAAAACTGGCCCACTCGTTCTCTAGATAGGTGGATATAGTGCGCTTGTATTTTTTCATTTTCTCGCATTACCTGGACAAAATCCAAAAATATAAATCGGTAATCGTAAAAATTAGTCATGATCGTAAAGGAGATGTCAAAAAGCGATTTCAGCATGCTTTTAGACACGGTTTCGGGTTGAAAACTGTCATCAATATTCTGTACCAACTGGTAGTACAACGCCTCTATAATTTCCTCGCGTTTCTTGTAATGATACGTCAAGTTCCCTTGACTGATTCCCATTTCGTTCGCTATGGTTCTAAGGGTAACCTGAGAAAGTCCCTCTTTATTAAATAACGCTAAAGCCGTGTTTAAAATGACTTCTTTGGTTTTCTTCATTTCACGAAAATAATATATTTAGTAGTATTGACCTAAATCTAAATTAATTAGTACTTTTGACCTAAAACTAGGGGAGATGACAGACATTACAATTATTGGCGCGGGTATTGGCGGGTTAACCACGGCCATCGCTTTACAGCAAAAGGGATTTAAAGTAAGCGTTTTTGAGCAGTCTGAGGAATTAAAAGAAGTAGGTGCGGGTATTATTTTGGCTAATAATGCGATGCAAGTGTATGAGAAATTAGGATTACGGGAGGCGATTGAAAAGGCGGGTAATCCAATTTCAACGATGAATCTTACCGATGCCGACCTGCAACCTTTATCGCATATGGACATGTCTTATTTTGAGAAAAAATACCAGGTAAAAAATATCGCTATTCACCGAGGGGTCTTGCAACGTATTTTGTTAGATCAATTAACCTCGATGGAAGGAAATTTAAACCATCGCTTAAAAGGTATTCAACCCACGGGTAGTGGATATTCTTTAAGCTTTGAAAATGGTAAAACGTATAAAACAGCTATCCTTATTGGGGCGGATGGATTGCATTCTAAAGTCAGACAATTATTGTTTCCTACCCATGAAATTAGAGAAGCCCATCAAGTATGCTGGAGGGGAATTACCCGGTGTGAATTACCCTTTGAATATTTCAATGAACTGAATGAAGCTTGGGGTAAAAATGGTCGGTTTGGTTTTGTTCAAGTGTCAAAGAATAGAGTATACTGGTATGCTCTAAAATCGTATAAAATCGATGCGCAGGAATTTTCGGTAGATCAGCTTGAAAATTCCTTTGAGGATTTTAATCCCATTATTAAATACCTTATTAAATCCACCCCAAAAGAAAATATTCATACGGCAAGCCTATCCGATTTAAAACCCATGCATCAATGGTTTGAACAAAACGCGTGTTTAATTGGAGATGCCGCACATGCAACCACACCCAATATGGGGCAAGGCGCTTGTCAGGCTATTGAAGATGCGTATGTGCTTTCAGAATGTATGGAAAAGTATGCTACGGAAGAAGCCTTTGAAAAATTTCAAAATGTAAGATTACCCAAGGCGCATCAAGTAACCAATGGAAGTTGGTTAGTGGGTAAAGTAGCACATACATCCAACCCTCTTTTAATGGGGGTACGAAATCTGATGATGCGATGGATGCCAGCAGCGATAAACAGAAAGCAAACGGAAAAAATATTCCAATTACCGGTGATGAAATAGTCGGATTCAAGGGATTATAAATGGAATCGGACGTATTCATAAGAAAGGCGGGGGACCTAGAAAGACCGGAGTGGATTTTGGGGAGTAGGGGGCATATTTAACAATTTTTGGAAACCTGGGTAAAGCTTCCTCTGGAGCGGTCGTGTACTTTTGAGGCCGCTAATAAATCCGTAAATATTCAATGAATCCAATAGAAAAAATCAAAGAGCTAGGGCTACAATTACCCCAAGTATCTATTCCTGGAGGGAATTATGTATCGGTTAATATCCGAGCAAATATGGCCTACGTGGCGATCCAATTTCCGATCCTTAATGAAGAGTTTAAATATCAAGGACACTTGGGGAAAGAACTAAGCACCCAGGACGGAATAAAAGCCATGGAATTATGTGCTTTGAATGTACTGGCACAAGTGGAAGCTAAAATTGGCTTTGACAAAATACTCGGACTAAATCATATAGATGCCTATTTTCAAGCGGCAGCAGATTGGGATGATTCTCCCTTAATTGTGAATGGAGCATCCGATTTATTTGTGAATGTTTTAGGGGAAAAGGGAATGCATTCGCGTGCCATTTTCGGAGTGGATAAACTGCCCCGAAACTTTGGGGTGGGATTAACCACCTCTTTTACCCTTAAATAGAATCTGGAAATTTATAAATAGTAGAAAATGAACGAGCCATCATTTGAAGTAATCATTATTGGAGGAGGGCCTGCAGGAATGAGTGCCGCCTTGGTATTAGGACGAAGTAGAATAAAAACCTTAGTGTTAAATACCGAATCTCCACGAAACAAAATCACCACCCACTCTCATGGATTTCTTACCCAGGATGGAAAACATCCCATGGAAATATTTGAAGTGGGGAAGAAGCAATTGACTAAATATCCTGCGGTGCACTATGTATCGGAAAAAGCCATGAAATTGACGGCATTACCTACCGGATTTGAAGTACATACTGCACGTGCTAAATACACCACCGAAAGCGTGGTGATCGCTACGGGGTATACGGATAATATTGCCGGAATTGGTATCCCGGGATTGACCGAAGTCTATGGTAAATCGGTGTACCCCTGTCCTTTTTGTGATGGCTTTGAAATGGCCGATAAAAAATTGGCGGTATTTGGATCGGCAGAAATAGCCCCCATGTTTTCAAAAAAGATTTGGCATTGGTCAAAAGATGTGATCGCTTTTACCCATGGCGAAAAAGTATCGGATCCTGAATTGGTTGCTAATTTGGCGGATAAAGGAATCCAGGTCATAGAAGAGAAAATCAAACATATTATTTCGGAAAATGGGCAGCTGAAAGCCATTGAATTGGAAGATGGGCGGTTAATAAACCGGGAGGGTGGATTCCTTCCTGATCCGAAAGCCACTGAAAGTACCGATTTTGCATTGAAATTAGGGATCAAAAAGGAAGTCGGGCGTTTTGGGAGAGATTTCTATGTGGTGGATGAGAATAAAGAAACGGAAATTAAAGGCCTGTTTATTATTGGAGATGCCCGAAATGGATGGAGTGGTGTAGCGCCATCGGTAGCCGAGGGAAGTGAAGTGGCTGCCGCCATTACCCATCAAATTATAGAGGCGAACTGGATGAAATAAGAAGGGTTTATTTTTTATTAAAAGGGATGGCGAATATTCGCTATCCCTTTTTGTGTTTGAATACGTTATCTTGCTGTGATAAACGATGAAGAAGTGGATGCGGGTATTTCTGGATGCATTTTTCCGGTATCATGCCATCTCCAAGGGGGAAGCAAGCAGAGTTAGCGCAAGTATTTACCATCCGTAATTGCCAAGCGTTTAGCATGAGCCATGTTCATCATCGATGACTGTTCCTAGTGAAATAAAGGTTAGGAGTAGCTGGTGTAAGAATACGAACGTATACAAGAAATGATTATGGAAAATAAAGAAGCACACCCTTTTGAAGATTCAGCATTAACCACCATTTTGGTGGTCTCCAATATGGCCGAATCCAAACGGTTTTATGCCGGTGTTTTGGGAGCTGAAATATTTCGAGAATATGGGGGCGACTCCATGGTTTTGGAATTTCTAGGAAACTGGATTTTATTAGTGACTGCGGGCGGACCTACGCCCGATAAACCCCACACCTATTTCGAGATCCCTACCGATCCAGACCGGGTTAGTAATGCCTTTACCATCCGAGTAAAGGATTGCGTGAAATCGCATAGAATATTACAAGATAGGGGTGCGAAATTTATCACGGATCCCATTGTAAATGGCGCAGAAACTAGATGTTTCTTCCGAGATCCAGACGGCCATTTATTCGAAATTAGCGAGTACCGAAAAAGTAGTTAAGCCGACAAAAGCACAGATTATTCCTGCGTAGGTTTTCTATTGATATACCGTACAGTATATTTGCACATGGTACGGTCAGAAAAAACGAGGAAATTCATTATTGAAAAAACAGCGGCTATCTTTAACAGAAAGGGATATACCGGTACCTACATGTCCGATTTAACCCAAGCCACGGGTTTAACCAAAGGAAGTATTTACGGGAATTTCAAGGATAAAAACGAAGTCGCAGTCGAAGCATTTCGATACAATTATAGGTTTCAAACTGCCAATGTGATTCAGGAAATGGAGCAAGAAGCACATGCAGGTCAAAAGCTCCTACGATTTCTGAATCATTATAAAACTGCGTATGCGGCTATTTTTAATAATGGTGGCTGTGCCATTTTAAATACGGCTGTGGATACGGATGATGGCAACGATTTGTTGAAACAGGAAGTCATAAAAACCTTACATCAATGGCATAAAATAATTTCGGAGACCTTAATGCAAGGGATAGAAAAGAAGCAACTCCGTCCTACCGAGGTAGATGAATTTACGTATCGCATGGTGGCCCTTATTGAGGGAAGTATCTTGCTGAGTAAAACCTTAAATAAACCGAGTATCTTAATAAAGAATATCGAATTTTTGGAAACAGAAGTACACGCGTTATTCGGGAATTAAAAATTTTTTATAGCATTATATACCGTAAGGTATATTAATAAAATATAACAATATGAAAAGAGTTGTCATAACAGGGGTGGGAGCGATCACTCCGATTGGAAAAAATGTAAATCAATACTGGGAAAATTTAGCGAATGGAATTTCTGGAGCGGGAAAAATCACCCGTTTTAATACCGATAAATTTAAAACCAAGTTTGCATGTGAAATTAAGGATTTCCAGCCTTTGGACTATTTCGATAGAAAGGAATCTAGGAAGTTAGATAGGTATAGTCAATACGGACTCATTGCGACCGATGAGGCGGTACGAGATGCGGACTTGGATTTTTCCACTTTAAACCCCAATCGCATCGGGGTTATTTTTTCAAGTGGAATCGGGGGATTTGAAACCTTTGAGCAACAAGTGATGGAGCATGCCTATAATGAGCGAACTCCCCGGTTTAATCCCTTCTTTATTCCCAAAATAATTTCGAATGGTTTGGCGGGTTTAATCGCCATTAATAAGTATCACGAAAGCCGAGGGGACAGCCATCGTAACATTTGTTTAATCCCATCTTCAGCACACGGAACTAACCCTGCGACAGCGCAAATGGTTGGTTTTAAAGTTGTTGTAGTTGCTTGTGATAAAGAAGGTAATGTTGACATGGACGACTTGCGTACTAAAGCAAGTGAAATGGCAGACAACCTTGCTTGTATTATGATCACTTACCCGTCTACTCACGGTGTATATGAAACAACGATTGCAGAGATTTGTAACATCGTTCATGACAATGGTGGTCAAGTTTACCTTGATGGCGCGAACATGAATGCTCAAGTAGGTTTAACATCACCTGGCCATATCGGCGCTGATGTTTCTCACCTTAACTTGCACAAAACTTTCGCTATTCCACACGGTGGTGGCGGTCCAGGTATGGGTCCGATCGGCGTTAAAGCGCATTTAGCACCATTCTTACCTGACCATGCGTTAATTAACGTTGGTGAAGAAACTAAAGGTAACGGCGCAGTATCAGCAGCACCATACGGTAGTGCGGGTATTTTATG
>MAAC01018506.1_pt1 | contig 14838 bp, 11 predicted proteins | sample 1115981 | NCBI WGS metagenome assembly MAAC01 (sample SAMN04961126, study PRJNA320927) | seawater metagenome | isolation source: sample BD02T64 sea water enriched with oil for 64 days | place: USA:Gulf of Mexico | collected 2013-07-27 | reverse complement strand
CGGATAATGGGTAAGGCTTCGTTTGCAGAACTTAAGGATAAGCAAGGCAGAATTCAACTCTATTTCAACAGAGATGTAATTTGTACTACGGATGATAAAACCATGTACAATGTCGTTTTCAAGAAACTATTAGATATCGGTGATTTCATTGGCGTAAAAGGATATGCTTTTCGTACCCAAGTAGGTGAAATTAGTATTCATGTTACGAGCTTTTCTGTATTAAGTAAATCTTTACGTCCGTTGCCTATTGTAAAAACAGATGCCGATGGAACCGTTCATGATGCTTTTACAGATCCGGAACAACGATACCGTCAGCGTTATGTGGATTTAATTGTAAACGATGAGGTAAAGAAAACATTCATTACGCGGACAAAGATTATGACCGCCATGCGTGATTTCTTTAACGCTAAAGATTATTTAGAAGTAGAAACACCCATTTTACAACCAATTCCAGGTGGGGCAGCCGCACGTCCGTTTGTGACTCATCACAATGCGCTTAACATTCCATTGTATTTACGTGTTGCGAATGAGCTTTACTTAAAGAGATTGATAGTCGGTGGATTTGACGGTGTGTACGAGTTTGCTAAAGATTTCCGTAACGAAGGGATGGACAGAACCCATAACCCAGAGTTTACCGTCATGGAAATCTATGTAGCGTACAAAGATTACCACTGGATGATGAAGTTCACCGAAAACATGTTGGAGCATGTAGCGAAAGCCACCAACAACGGAGGAACACGTGTGAAATTAGGCGAAATGGATATTGACTTTGCAGGTCCGTATCCAAAAATTCCAATTTTAGATGCTATTAAAGCCCATACCGGATATGACCTTAATGGAATGTCTGAAAAGGAAATTTACAGCGTAGCCAAAGACTTGGGTATTGAGGTAAATGAAACCATGGGTAAAGGGAAATTGATTGATGAAATTTTCGGAGAGAAATGTGAGGCAAACTTTATTCAACCTACGTTCATTACCGATTACCCTATTGAGATGTCGCCATTATGTAAAAAACACCGAGATAACCCGGAGTTAACGGAGCGATTTGAACTCATGATTAATGGAAAGGAGATCGCCAATGCATACACGGAATTAAATGATCCCATTGATCAGCGTGAGCGTTTTGAATCTCAACTTTCATTGAGCGCCAAAGGAGATGATGAAGCCATGTTTATTGATGATGATTTCATTAGAGCGCTAGAATATGGAATGCCACCTACATCGGGGATGGGGATCGGAATTGATCGTTTAACGATGTTATTGACCAACCAAACCTCTATTCAGGAAGTATTGCTATTTCCTCAAATGAAACCTGAACGTAAAATTATCCTACCAAAAGTGGATGATTTTATGGAATTAGGAATTTCGGAAGATTGGGCCAAACAAGTACTTGAATTAGGGTTTAAAACGGTCGATGAATTCAAAGAAACCAAAGCCACTAAATTGCACCAGCAATTAAACGGTTTACGTAAAAAAAATAAACTAGAAATCCCTGCATTGCAATTGGAAGATGTAGAAGGATGGGTTAATTAGATTAACCTGGGTGAAGGATTAGAAAATCCTACGCCTCTTTTTTAAAATAAAAATTAGAATACCATCAGGGCATACCTGATGGTATTTTTTTGGGGCAACGTATTCCTTATTAATTCATGTAATTCAGGACAAGCCTGGTTAATGCAAGACGTAGCAAGATGCTACGCCTAACCTAATTCTTCTTTACGCTTCGCTCATTTGTGAATTGAAAAGCTATAAAATGACAACTGGTTTCTATTTTTTAATTGGCAACTGACAATTTCTTTTTGGGGATCTAGTTGATCCGATTCATGGCTTCGGCTGCAGGAGTATAATCAGCTTTTAACTCTAAGGCTTTTTCAAAATCTGTACGTGCCATCACCATGTTATTATTACGCTCAAAGGCCAATCCTCTATTGTAATAACCTTTGTAATTAAATGGATTCAGAGCGACCACTTTATTGTAATATTTTATAGCGCTATCATAGTTTTGGACTTGTTCCAAATACACATATCCAATATTAAAAAAGGCATCATGGTAATCATCATCTACACGAATTAGGTGCTGGTATTGTGTGATAGCTTCTTCGGTTAATCCCCAATTCTGTAAATGCATTCCAAAGGCGTATAACGCGTCTTTATTATTGGAGTCGATACGTAGGGCATTTTCAAAAAAGGCACCGGCCAGGGTATCATCTGCAGCGTCATACATGTATCCCAATTGCAACCATGCTTCAATATAGTCGTTATCCTGTTCGGTTGCGGTACGAAAATTGGAAACTGCAAATTTAAAATTCACCAATTCTTTGTAACATAATCCTTTTAAATAATAAGGTTCGGGTAAGTATTGATTCTCTCTCAATACCGTATTACAATAAACAAAACTCTCCTCATGCAATCCGGCAATTAAACTGACCCAACCCATTTTCATGTTGGCATGGATGTTTTTTTCGTCCAATTCTAAGACCTTCAAATAACTTTCTTTGGCCCCAATAATATCCTTACCATCGTATTGGGCATCGCCTTTAAAGACCAAAAAAGAAATTTGGGTAGAATCTAGACTTATAGCTTTATCGGCTTGTTCTAAGGCTTGCGTCAAATCACCTTGACGTAGTAAAAACGCTGCTTTAAGCATGTATAAATCAGGGTCGCTTGGATTCCCAATAATCTGTGTATTGATCCAACCTAAGGAATCAGAAAATTCTGTAGGCGTTTCTGCTACTTCAACAACATCCTTTTTTTGAGTTTCCTCACACGCTACAGTGACCAAAAACACGACAGCGATAAACAATAATTTCTTCATTCTATAAATAATTAAGCCCCGATAATACATACGTAGAATCGGGGCTCGAAATTAGGTGTAAAATAACTCTCTTCAAAAGTTATCCTACATATATGATTTTGGCAATCCCTAAAGCGTTTATTTACTGCTAATAGCCGCTCTTACTTTTACTTCAATTTCTTCCGATAATTCCGGATTATCTTCTAGCAATTGCTTCACAGCATCTCTACCTTGACCCAATTTGGTATCCCCGTAACTAAACCAAGAACCACTCTTTTTAACGACTTCCATTTCTACGCCTAAATCCAGCAATTCACCAGATCTAGAAATACCTTTTCCGTACATAATATCAAACTCCGCTTTCGTAAATGGAGGTGCCACCTTGTTCTTCACTACTTTTACACGGGTATGGTTACCTATTACAGTGTCCCCCGATTTGATTTGACCAATTCTACGAATATCTAAACGGATGGAAGCGTAAAATTTCAATGCGTTACCCCCAGTAGTGGTTTCGGGGTTACCGAACATCACCCCAATTTTTTCACGTAATTGGTTAATGAAAATTACCGTACAATTTGTTTTACTAATGGTCCCTGTTAATTTTCTTAAGGCTTGCGACATTAAACGTGCATGAAGCCCCATTTTACTATCCCCCATCTCACCTTCAATCTCTGCTTTTGGTGTTAATGCAGCGACAGAATCGATGACCACAATATCCACCGCACCCGAACGAATTAAGTTATCGGCAATTTCTAAAGCTTGCTCTCCGTTATCGGGTTGGGCAATTAAAAGGTTTTGAACATCTACCCCTAAGGACTCGGCATAAAAACGATCAAATGCATGCTCTGCATCAATCATTACAGCGGTACCACCTTGCTTTTGAGCTTGCGCCATCATATGGATAGCCAATGTGGTTTTACCGGATGATTCTGGGCCATAAATCTCAATGATTCTTCCTTTTGGAATACCATTCACACCCAAAGCCATATCCAAAGTAATAGACCCTGTTGGAATTATTTCTACTTTTTCGATAGCTGAATCTCCCAATTTCATAACCGCTCCTTTACCATAGCTTTTCTCTAATTTATCTAAGGTAAGTTGTAATGCTTTGCTCTTTTCGTTGCCCGTATCTTTTGCCATAATTTCTATGTTTTAACTAATTACTCTGCAAACGTATTGCTGCAGACCGTAATGTATTTGAGGTTAAAATTTTTCTTGAATTTATTTTATCTTTTTTGGAACTTACATTCCTAATTCCGCTAAAATTTGTGCCGTATGTGTTTTGGTTTTCACCTTTAGAATAATATGTTCTATTACCCCATTTTCATCTATTACAAACGTCACTCTATGGATACCTTCATATTCGCGACCGGCTAATTTCTTTGGACCCCACACCCCATAAGCTTGAATGATCTCTTTGGACTCATCGGCCAATAAGGTAAAAGGTAGTTCGTATTTATCCGTGAATTTTTGGTGACGGGTTATACTATCGGCAGAAACTCCGATGACTTCAAATCCTTTACTGATAAGGTCCGAATAATTTTCTCCCAGGTTACACGCTTGAGCGGTACATCCCGGTGTCATATCTTTTGGATAGAAGAATAAGATCACTTTCTTACCTTGGAAATCAACTAAGCTTACTTCTTCTCCTTTCTGGTTCAACCCTTTAAAGTCTGGCGCCTTATCTCCGGCTTGTAAATGTGTCATTTCTTAGATTTTGAAAAACCAAAAATACAAGATTAAACCATTTAAAGGCACTAATACTGTAGAACTCCTTACAATTGTTAATATATTTAACAACACTTGTAAAACGCATGCTAATCGAAAGGAAATAGTTGATCCCTCAGTGGATCATTCTAAGCTTCGTTTTATACGGTATTCCAAATAGCGACATAAAATTACGGCATAACAATTTAGCTTCTAAAGATTAAAAACCACGAACTATACCCTATCCAAAACTTTATGTATAGAATTGGATGTAATGTTTCTACCATTACCGAAAGTTTAAAAGTACAGGTTTTGGTATCGTAACAGAAATTGATTTGAGCGCGACTTTAACGAACAAAATTAACAAAGACCTCCCTCCGAATAAAATACAAGGAGCCTTCCATATTAACTATGCCTCCGAATGCAAAGCCTCCAAATCACGCGTAAGCACATTGCTTCCTTGCAACGATGCTACATTTGTTCAGAAAACCAACAAACCGAAACTCCTTCAATGGCTCCCATTACCTCCAGGAGGATAATAGACAATGAGCTATTACACGGGTTTGATCCAGAAGAAAAACCAAGCCTTGCGGTTCCTAGCATTTGGTCCGTTATACCATCGTTATTTCTTCGGCTCCATGCGTTAACGCTTTTAATTTTTTCACCAAAAAGAAAAGCAAAATGCCTACTAATAAACAAGCTATTGCTATAATGGCAAAAATGGCCATTTCACCGGCCTTTTGAGCTGCCTCACCTAATAAACCAGCGGCCTTATTCCCAATTCCCACAATAGCAAAATAAGCGCCCATCATTAAACTGGCGTATTTAGTAGGAGCCAATTTTGTAATAAAAGACAAGGCAACCGGAGAAATACTCAACTCGGCAATTACGTGCAATAAATAAGAAAACAATAACCAATAAATAGGTGCTTTTCCTAACACGTTTATCGAAGCGTCATATAACGCCCCCATTAATGCTAAAAAACTAATACTCATAATAATCATCCCTACTGCCATTTTAAAAATAGCCGATGATTCTTTACCCATATTACCCCATTTCAACCACAACCCCGCCACTGTAACTCCTATAAGAACAACATAAAATGCATGCAATGATTGAAACCAACTCGTTGGAACTTCAAAACCCCAAACCATTCTATCCACACTATCACGTGCATATAAGCTCATTAAGCCTCCTGCTTGTTCATATGCTGCCCAAAACACAATGACGATCAAAAATGAAAGTAATAAAACAATAACACGATCTTTTTCTATTTTAGTTAATGGCTGTGTGGCTAAATGTGCTTCGGTTTCTGAGTGTTTCAATAGATTCCCAACATCCTTCAAATGCTTTCCTCCGAAAACAAATACGATTTGACCTACAATCATTCCAAACCCTGCTAATGAAAATCCTAAATGCCAATTAACTTGTTCCCCAAAATACCCTACTAATAATGGCGCAGCTAATGCTCCAATATTGATTCCTATATAGAATAATGTAAATCCAGCATCTCGTCTCCCATCTCCTTTTGGATAGAGCCCACCAACCATGGTACTAATATTAGGTTTCAATAAACCCACCCCACAGACCAATAACACCAATCCAGCATAAAACATGGTCATGTTATGTATTGTCAAGGCAAACTGTCCCAATATGATAAGAACTCCTCCAACAATAACTGCCTTTTTCTGACCGAGCCACTTATCGGCTATAGCCCCACCAAAGATTCCCATGAAATACACAAACATTCCGTACCATCCGTAAAGCGCTAAAGCTTCGGTACTAGTCCAACCCAAACCAGGATTTATTTCATCGGTAGTTAAAGCCGTTAGGTATAACACCAAAATGGCACGCATCCCATAAAAGGAAAAGCGTTCCCACATCTCGGTAAAGAATAAAACAAATAATCCCTTAGGATGTCCGAACATGGTTTCTTGTTGCATAACAGTCGTTTTCAAAAAGGGCTAAAGGTAATTTTCTTTTTGTTATGGCAAAAACCAATACTCCCACACGATCTCAAAATAATGGAACAGGAGTATTGATTAATCAACTACCTACAGTTCGTTTGTTTCATGTTCATTAGGCTTATCGAATTTATCAAAAATTAATAAATCCCGCGTATTTTTCTGAACGGCTACAGCCCCAAAAATGGCTAGTAAGAATGAGAAAGCATAGAATCCTTTTTCACTCGGTAACAATTCGGCATTCCACAATCCTATAACTAAAAGCACAATGGATAGAATGGTACAGAACCAACTAATTCCGTAATATACATCGGTTACCGGAACGTTTTCTAAACGATCGCGCACCGCTTTTTGCACCGAAACTACTGAAAACAAGGAAAACATTATTACCGTAAAGTAATAGCCTTTTTCGCTCAGCCACATTTCGGATCGCCAGAGGCCAATAAAATACCCGGTCATACCTGTCATTAAGGAGATCCATGAGGCAGCAATAAATGCATTGGAAGGTTTTAAATTCATAGTTATTGATTTTGGTTAGAGCACAGTCCAGGAAAACAGGACGGAGAGCTAGCCGTCCAATAGGGAAAGCCAACCCATTTTACGGATGAATGAAAATAGATGTTTCAAAAATTAACATAATTTTAAGATAATACAAAAACCCTAAAAATTGCAAAATTTTATGTCCAGCCCACCATCTTCGTTTTTCTTTGGCGCAGAAAAACACAACTAAAATGAACTGGCGTCTCCCCCAACTGGCTATCTTTATTTCTTTACTATTTACCGCTTGTGTACCCTTAGTCACGATAAATAGCATTTCCGAAAAATTTATTGACACCACTACCTCCAAGCATTATGATTCGGATAGTCAAATCCGATACTGCGTATCGAACGATGACAATAATTTACATCTCAATTTAAAAACCAATCACCCGGCTACCATTGCCAAAATATTACGATCTGGACTCAAAGTGTATTTTGATAAAAACGGAAAGAAAAAGAAAAGTGTGTATATAAATTACCCCATAGGTTCTTCTCAAGACTTTCAACATTTCCAAACCAATGGGCCCGGAGGATCTACAAGTCTAGACTTAAAAAGTTTAATCCACTCGACCTCCATCGCAGCTGAATTTATTCATTTTGAAAAGAAAGAAAGTTTCACCACTTTGAACCCGAAATCGAACATTCAATTATCCATAACCACCAATGAAACCAAAGAATTGGTATACGACTTAATTATTCCGTTTACAGAAATCTCGCCCAATGGCCGAGCCGATCTTTTTAATCTCTCTATTGGAATCGTTACGGGCAGTTTTGACCTTCCGGTACAATCGCCTTTAGAAAACGAGGCTGTCGATCGTAGCAATGCAGGACGACCTACCGGGGGAATGCCGCAACAAGGAGCCAGTTCAAATAGGGCTAGCTATGGGAGTGGAAGAGCAGGTGGCGCACCTCATCAAGGATACACGGATCTACAAGAGGAATCCAAAATTTGGTTTTTGGTGGGTTTGTATCACTAAATGGACCGGAAGGAATAGCTATCTTTGAGAGTATATCAAGAATTATCCAAATGAACTATTCCAATATCCAAGAACCACCATCTAGCTACACTTCTGGCAATATTATTAGCCGATTTATTAACGGTTTAACATTCCGTTATTACTGGGCCACCGAAAAACTAACCTCGGAAGATTTGGACCACAAACCTTGCGAATCGAGCATGAGTAGTTTAGAAACTATAGAACATATGCTTTGGCTGACAGAATTGATAAAAAACGCCTTATTGGGCAAGGAGAGTCACCGAACTTTCAACCAAGAAATGAAGGGAACTGCGTTTTCTGAACTACGCCAACTTTCTCTTTCCAATTTAGAATTAGCAAGCGCTGAAGCTCGAAAAAAAGCACCAGAAGATCTCGAAACGATTCAAATTCTCATTCGAACAAAAGATAAAGATTTTAGCTTTCCTTTATGGAATTTGATAAATGGTCCTCTTTCCGATTTCATGTACCACACCGGGCAAATTGTGTCTTTCAGGAGAGCATCTGGAAATCCTATTCCCAAAGGAGTGAATCATTTACTGGGTAAAGGGGCGTATTAGATCAATCCCCGTAGCCAATCCCCCTGGCGCTCATTCTTCTCTCCACTGTTTCTACCGAAGCAGCTCTTCAAATTGTTACACAATTTGGCTCCATCAAGGGGGAATTAGACTTTTGATACTCTTTCAAATTTGTACCATCAGGTTACGACTCTCCTAAAAGTTAATAGGAGAAAAATGGATGCTTTGGGTTCCCCCTTGGCGAAGGGGGTGATCGACCGGAGGGAGATTTGGGGGATTGACCACGCAAATCCATATATTTGATAGATGAAACCTCCAAAGCCCAAGAGTCACTATAACAATCACTTAAAAGATTTCGCTACAGAACTACGGAACGATTCTACTTTAGGAGAAATCATTTTATGGAAACGGGTTTTAAGAGGTAAAATAAAATTCGACCTTCAATTTAATCGACAATTCCCTATGACTGTAAACAACCATGGGATCATTGTTGATTTCATTTGTAGGAAACTCAAACTGATTATTGAAATTGATGGGTATTCTCATCAATTTAAAGAACCACAAGATCGAATTAGGGAGGAAGAACTAAACAAAATGGGATACTTAGTTTTACGATTTACCGAAGCGGAGGTTAAGAAACGATTAGATCATGTGGTGGCGGTAATTGAAAACAAAATTAAAGAATTAGAAAATCCATAAGCAATCCCCCTGTCGTTCATTCTTCTCTCCACTGTTTCTACCGAAGCAGCTCTTTAAATTGTTACACAATTTGGCTCCACCAAGGGGGAATTAGACTTTTGATACTCTTTCAAATTTGTACAATCAGGTTACGACTATTCAAAAAAATAATATGGAAAAATGGACAATTTGGCTTCGCCAAGGGGGAATTGGACTTTTGATACTCTTTCAAATTTGTACAATCAGGTTACAACCCTCCCCCAAATTAATATGGAAAAAAATTAGATCATTAAGCTTCTCTCTACAGAAATTGGGCCGATTGGTCACAAAAAAAGAGCGACCTACTGGCCGCCCTTTATATTGCTTAATGAAATCTTATTATTGATTTCCTATTCCGGTTTTATCTGGAAAGGCAGGAACCACCACTTTTGGTGGCGGGTTATTTTTCAACCCTTCGTTAATTAATTCAATGGCTTTTTTCAATTGGGCATCCATACCCTTGTACATATCCTCTGCAGTAGCATCTACTTCATAATCTGGACTTACCCCTATTCCTTCTACATCCCATTCCCCATTCAGGTTGAAGAATGCAAAATTCGGAGAAGTTAAAAATCCATTATCAACCAATGGAGGAATACCGCTGATTCCAACAAGTCCTCCCCAGGTTCTTTTACCAACTACGGGTCCTACTTTTTCTTGTTTAAAGATGTATGGGAACATATCACCACCAGAACCAGCCCATTGATTGGCTAACATCACTTTTGGGCCATCCATACCGTTAAACGGAATAGTCATGGGGTTTTTAGCTCTTCGTGAAAAGTGACTCCGGATGGGGCGATTCAATAATTCCACAAAACGATCTGGAATTTGGCCTCCACTATTCCAACGCTCATCAATTATTAAAGCGTCCATGGTAAACTGACCTTGGTACATTCTAAACAATTCGTTTTGGCCTTGAACTCCCGTATTTGGCACATAAATATACCCACAACGACCATTAGTCGCTTTCAATACTTTCTGTCTATTTTCTTCAATCCAAGCTAAGTTTCTTAGTCTAGCTTCGTTGCTCATTAACTTAATCTCTACATCACGAGAATCACTTCCGTTTGCACTCGAAGCAACCGTTAACACCACTACTTTTCTGTTCATATTTTGAAACGATGCATAGGCGCTTTGTGTTCCATCAACGGGTTGATGATTTACGGCAATAATGTATTCGCCTTCTTTTACATTCACTCCAGGGCCATTTAATGGGGAACGAACTACCACATCCCAAGGTGCACCTTGGTAAATTTTATCAATACGAATGGCGTTTTTACCATCGCTGGTTAAATCGGCACCTAACATTCCTACTCCAATTCTTTGGGCTCTTGGCATATCTCCACCTCCTACGTAGGCATGTCCCACATTCAATTCGCCAATCATTTCACCAATGATATAGTTGAGATCACTTCGGCTACTGCAATAAGGCATCAATTTACCGTATCGTTGTTTCACTTCTGCCCAATCTACCCCATGCATATTGACATCGTAGAAAAAATCACGTTCCAATCTCCAGGCTTCATTAAATATTTGATTCCATTCTTGTACCGGATCAATTTTAGCCCGAACATCTTTCATATTCACTGAACCATCGCCCGGCTTAGCACCTGGACTAACGTCAATAATTGCGTACCCTGTTCCCGAACCATACATCAATTTTTTACCATCCGCAGAAAGCTCAAAACCAAAAGCACCATCCACAATTGTACTTTCCTCTTGGCCTTCCATTTCCCACATTTTAATGGATGGACCACCATCTCCAAATGAACCATAGACCAATTTGCCATCCGAAACGGTTAAGTTTCCATACTGACCTGCGGATACAGGAAGCTTCACCGAACGTAATTCCATTCCTTCATAATCCATCACTCGTTCAGGATCTTCATCTTTGGCATCTTTATCTTTCGCGTCTTTATCGCTTTTTTTACCATCCTTTTTATCTTCCGACTCCTCTTCTTTCACCTCTTCCACATCATTAGAAGGACTCAAGATCGATTTTTCATCTTTAGAAAGAGTAGTAGCCATTAACACCACAGATTTGTTGTACACCCAGGTACCATCAAAATTGCTATAGGTTGGCCTAAAATTTCTATTAGAAGTATAGAATAAATACTTTCCATCTCTAGAAAAAACAGGGTTGGAACAGCTATAAAACTGACTCGTTACCTTGTGTCTTGAGCCGTCCTTTACACTGTAAATTACAATCACTGAATTCTGGCTATCGAATACCTTCGAATACGTTAAGTACTTACTATCACTTGACCATTTAAAATCGGTGATATCGTTCATTACACTAACATCTACCTTCGTTATTTTTTTACTATCTACATCCAAATAATAAGCAGAACCATCAAAATGATTAAATGCAATTTTTTTACTATCTGGCGACCATAGGGTATTGAAATGGTAACCTTTTAAATTCTTGGTTAAAGCCATTGGATCTCCAGTTCCATCGGCAAGACGCATCATTAATTGATACTCCCCAGTAGCATCCGAGAAATAACAGATATTCTTCCCATCAGGTGACCAATTTGGTGATTGCTCCGAAGCATTAGATGTATTCGAAATATTCTGGGTAATTCCATTTTCTGCAGGCACGGTAAAAATTTCACCACGGGTATCAAACAACGCTCGTTTCCCGGTAGGCGAAATAAAATAAGTACGTACATATTTGCTTAAATCCTTCCATTCTGCACGCGCCATAATTTGTTCTGAAGGCACTTTTATATCCACCTCCGAAATAGTACCCGTAGCTAAATCTAGCACATGAAGTTTCCCCCCATTTTCTAGTACAATATGTCCATCCCCAATACTCGGGAATTTCACATCATACAGTTCAAAATTGGTTTCTTGATTAAACGATTTATTCAAGGTGTTATAAGACCAGATATTGGTTTTATGATTATCTCCACGGTCACTCAAAAAATAGATTTTATCCCCTTCCCACATCGGAAGTGCATCGGTTCCTTTATAGGTGGTGATTTGAGTCGATTTTTCCGTCTTGAAATCGTAAATTAGAATATCACTTGCCGTGCCTCCTTGGTACCGTTTCCAGGTACGTTGGGTACGATTCAAGTATTGGTAAGCCAGCTGACTCCCATCAGCATTGTAACTTCCTAACTCGGCAAAAAACAAGGGTAACTGTTCGGGGTTCCCTCCCTTTACATCCATGGAATAAAATTGGTTGAAACGATTAGAGGGTGATTTTCTACCGGAAGCAAACAACACAGATTTTCCATCTGGATTCCAATCTACCATCCGGTCATTACCTGGATGATAGGTCACTCTGTTCAAATTATACCCTTGATGATTAATGGTGTACACATCATAATTCCCATCGTAATTCCCACTAAAAGCGATGGTTTTACCATCAGGAGAAAACTTTGGATGAAATTCCATCCCGGTGGTTGAAGTAATTCTCCGAGCCATTCCGCCTTGAATAGGAACTACCCAAACATCTTCCGCATAAACAAAAGTAATTTCATGAGTGGACACATCGGGATACCTTAACATCAAGGCATCGGGTGTTTGCATGGTTTGGGCATTACCTGCTAAACAAGCTGCTGCTAAACCAATAAGGAAAAATATTCTTTTCATGTTTTAGATTTTAATGCAAGATAATTGGAAAATAAACCGCTTTTTAAGATTTTTGGTAAAGGGCAATTTTAGTTTATGAATGGAAAATGAACTGTTTTGGGTTGTGAAAATAGACGATACGGAAAACTTAAATCAAAAGCAGCGGTTGCTTACACACCTACCTAATCCTTCAAAAAGGATACCATACGATAAGTAATTTAAACGTTAAATTTGGTTTAAGTTCCTTAATACCTGTATACTTGTTATTAAATTTTGATCTCTATGACCTCTATCAATTTGAAAAAAATAAGAACGGTAATCCTATTCCTATTTATTGCAGGTAACTTTTCTGTTTATGGATCAGACAATAATTTATTTACACCCACCGACACGACTAAAAGCAGCCGTAAACCTTGGGATAAATTCTCCGTAAGTTTAGGCGGTTTTTTAGCGAACTACAACAGCGGGTTAACCCTAGGAAGTAACCATTTGGGGGTGGGACTTGTATTAAATTTAGAAAGTGCTTTAGATTTAGATATCTCGGCATGGGCATTAAGAAACAAGATCAATTATAGATTTGGGAAAACACAAAGACATGGAATTAACTTTGGTTACTTTCAGATTAATCGGACGGCTTTTAAAAAACTAGGAGCTGATTTAGAAATTGGAGATGTCGTTATTCCATTAGGAACTGAAATCACAAGCAAGTTTAACTTCACAATATTTCGCGCAAAATATGACTATTCTTTTTTCCAAGATGATCGCGTTTCATTAGGCGCCTCTTTTGGATTCTTTATAATGCCCATTAGTTTTTCGGTGAATGTAAAAGACCAAACATCTAGCTCCACAGAAATGCTTGCTCCTTTACCTGTTATTGGACTTCGATCCGATTTTTTAATTACCAACAAGATTTATTATCGCCAAAGTATCGAACTATTATACCTCAGTTTTGAAGGGTTCACCGGAAGTGTGTTGGATTTAGATTTATCATTAGAGTACCGTCCATTGAAACACTTTGGGTTTGGACTGGGTATTAATTCCACCAAACTGGAGATTACCTCGGAGGGAGAAAGCTACCCCAACCTTGACTTTTATGGGGAGTTAACGTCCAGTTATGTAGGCGTCTATTTATTTGGAAAGTATGCTTTATAAGGTATTCCCATTTCGAATCTTCCTATCTTTAGCTCATTATCAAAAAACTCACTCCTTATGAATGTTCACAAAGCCTCCGCTGGAGTAGAGTCCCGGATATACGAAGCACCCGAAAATGACCCTGATAATTTAATCAAACATGAATTGGGTAACCTGAAAGGGGAAAGCATACCTGAATTAGTCTCGATGATTAAAGGGGGAGGAAAGTTTATTGTATTCTATTACCGTCTGGCCATATTTGTGATTAGCTACCAACGTTTTTCTCCGGCTATATTCATTCGAAATGAGGAAGAGTTCCATGCTTTTAGAAAGAAATATAATAGAATGGCCCTTTTGAAAGGCTTGTTTTATGTTCCCTTTGGGCCATTACCAGCCCTAAAGGAAATTCGCTTAAACAACAAAGGAGGCCTTGATGTAACAGGTGATATTTTATTAAACATTACCGAAGAGGACCTAAACAACCAAGTCGTGTATATCAAAGAGATGCACACTCTATTTGGCCATGTGGCCAAAACGGATATGAAGTACTTTAAAAAGGTCCTAATCAAATACGGCCAATCCCACCCAGAAATCCAAGAGATCTATGTAGGTACATTCCTAAATGTGGACCAGTTTGAAGAGCCTCCATTTTGCATTGGAATCTCGGTTGATGAGATGAAAACCATTGAAATAGAAGACGTAGAAAAAGCCTTGTATAAACAATTTCGAAGTTTCAATGCGTTTATGCATTTTGACTTGAATGCTACAGGGGAAGAAATGGACATAGCTAAGAAATTTAAATCGCAAGGTGAAATGGTTTATAGCCGAATGCACACCCTTTAAATAATTCGAAAAACTACTACCCCCCCATTAACTAAGTGTTGATAAAAAAA
>MAAC01009594.1_pt1 | contig 14849 bp, 13 predicted proteins | sample 1115981 | NCBI WGS metagenome assembly MAAC01 (sample SAMN04961126, study PRJNA320927) | seawater metagenome | isolation source: sample BD02T64 sea water enriched with oil for 64 days | place: USA:Gulf of Mexico | collected 2013-07-27 | reverse complement strand
AGAAGTGAAACGCGTTATCGCCGATGGTAGTGTGGGGTTTCCCCATGTGAGAGTAGGTCATCGCCAGGCTTTAAACACCAAAACGCCCCGGTCTTTGCTGATCGGGGCGTTTTTTTTTGTTAATTATGGCTAATCGATAGCTACCAAGAGTGCTCGTAGTGCACTGGCGCTGGCAGGCCGAGAAATTCAAAGGCGATGTCTTTTGTCGTGGCTTCGGCCAGTATCGAGTGGTGGCTAGTGCGAGGTATTGTAGCGCTTGTAGCACCGGCAATGGCTTCGGCAAGGGGTTCGACCGGGCCGCTGAATTCGTCATGCTGAGCGCCAAGAATTAGCGTTGGCACTGTTACCTTAGCCATCAGTTCACGCTTCAGTTCACGGCCTATACCGTGAGTGCAGGCGGCAAGTGCTTTGGGGTCACTGCGAGTCGAGTCGACAAAGGCGCGGAAAGAGGCAGCTGCTTGGTCTTCGATGGTCCAGGGCTCTTCGCTGAGCAGGGCCTGTGCCATGATTTCAGGATCGCGTCGCTCTAGTAATAAGCTTTCTCCCACGCCAATGAGTACCGCTGCGCTAACCCTATCGCTATGATGCAACATCAAATGAAGGGTGATACTTGCGCCCATGGAGTGGCTAATGATCGGTGCGCAGGCAATATCGAGGTGGTCCATCAAGCGCAGCAAGTCACCGGCCATGGTCTCGATGGCATAATCTTTTGGGTCGTAGCATTTCTGGCTCTCGCCGTGACCTCGTTGGTCAAACAGTATCACTTCGCGTCCCGCTTGCATCAAAGTGCCTTGCCAGTCGGCGGCCAACCAGGCTTGGCGACGATTGGCGGCAAAACCGTGGGAGAGAATTACCGGGTCCCCGGTGCCCCAGCGTTCGTAAGTGATTTCTATACCTTGGGAGTTAAATGTCGGCATAGCCGGATCCTCTTCTTTTCGTCGTTGTCGTTTTTGATAGATTAACGGGCTTGTTTGATGCTGCCAAGTGTTACTCGTTGTGACCAGAGAGGTCATGCATATATTTATCGCGGCGATACTCTCCGCACTTTACTTATCGTATAGTGAGCGGCCACGAAAACACTTATAAGAGGAGATTAATATGTTGGGAGTTATTGCAACTTTAACGATTCAGGATGGTAAGCAGGAAGGTTTCGAGGCGCTGATGCGCGACTTGGCCGCTCAGGTAAAAGCCAAAGAGCCTGACTGTACTTTCTATGAGCTGAACAAAACTGACGATGCGACTGTTTACATCATGATGGAGCAGTACACCGATCAGGCGGCTTTTGATGCTCACGGTAAAACACCACACTTTCAGGAGTTGGGTGGACGTTTGGGTGAATTCCTGGCCGCTGCACCAGGTATTCAGATCTTACAGGGTGTTAACTAAAGTCCTGTCAGTCCTGAGCGACGGCACCGGGCTAATACAGTGGGTGCTATCGCTTGTTCGATTCATTTAGCAATACAGGAAAGCAAGATGGCTGAATTATTAAGCCCGGAAATCAAAGCGTGTATTGGTCAATCTAGCCCCTCCATTCATGTTCAAGTGACGCGCCGGGATCTACGAAAATACGCAGTTTCTACCGGCCAAAAGGCAAAGAAATATCTCGATGGTGATGTTGCACCGCCGCTGTTTCACTTTGGATACGCGATGGAAATACTCCCCGTTGATGAGTTGCGCAAAGACGGTATTGCCGAAGACAAACTCATCCCCGAGCTGCCTCTCAAGCGTTTGATGGCGGGCAGCTCTGATACGGTTTATCACCGCCCCATTTGTGCCGGTGATCAATTGGTGGTTACTCGTAAACTCAAAGACCTCTATGAAAAAGAGGGCCGCAGCGGGCCACTGATTTTTGTGGTCACCGAAATCGTGGTTGAAACACAAGCCGGTGAACCGGTATTGAATGAAACCACATCTTTGATTGCGAGGTGAGCGATGTTGAATTTTGACGCTATAACCGTGGGCGATGCACTGCCCTGCCGCGAGCACACGGCGAACATTGTGCAATTATTTATGTATAACGCGGCGATTTGGAATCCCCACCGCATTCACTTTGACCACGCCTATGCCACGGCCGAGGAAGGTTATCCGGGCATCGTCCTCGATGGCCCCCTGCAGGGTGACTGGATTGGCCAGGTAGTGACCGACTGGATTGGTGAAGATGCCACGTTGATCTCCTTTGGTTACACCAACCGCCGCGCCGCTATGCTGGGCGAAACGATGACCGCCGGTGGCAAAGTTGAAGAGAAAAATGAGCAAACCAAGGAGGTCAAAGTGAGTCTCTATCTGCAAAATGGCGAGGGTGACGTGACTATCCCGGGCCATGCTGTGGTTCGGTTCACCTGATTTCAAAATAAGTCGGCCGGGTCAGCGGTTGCCTCAGTTATGATTTTCTGGGGTGGTCGTTGTTACCCCTCCCTCCTGTCTACTCTAGTACCATCAATACCGCTAACCGCGCTAAAAACCCTTCGTTAAATCATTCTTGTTGTTTTTTTACCAGTGGTCACGATTAATTCCATGCCCCCATCACGTGTTTTTTCTTCGCTGTGGCCCCGTCTCTTGATATCAAAAGTCTATATTTATTAATAGCTTGAGTGTTCTTTGTTATGCCAGTCTCGCGTCTCTACTACTCAGTTTCCTGGCACTCATTTAATAAAAGTATCAGATTGGCGTTGTGCACTGTTGATTTATGTAAAGGTATTGCGGCAAAATTGGTCTTTTATTAATGGCAGTTGAAAATACCATGGCACAAGAAAATCAATGTGATGTTCTGATAAAAAATGCCCTCGTTTTTGACGGAAGCGGCAATGCACCAGTAACTGAAGATCTGGCCATCCTCGATGGTAAGGTTCTCAAGCGCGGAGCTAACTTGCAGTTCGAAAGCGTGGCCGAAACAGTGGATGCGAAGGGTATGTGGCTAACGCCAGGCCTCCTCGATATTCATACCCACCTCGATTTGGAGGTTGAGGTTAACCCTGGTTTGGGTGAGGCCGTTCGACACGGCACCACAACTGTTTTAGTGGGCAACTGCTCACTGGGCGTGGCTTTTGGCTCCCAGGAAAAAAATGGTGAGAGCCCCATCGTCGACTGCTTTACCCGTGTCGAGAACATGCCGAAAAATGTCCTGCGTCAGTGTATTGAGAAAATCACCTGGGATACCACGGCGGGTTACCTTGACCACTTTGATGATTTGCCCCTCGGCCCCAATATTGCCGCCTTTGTACCTAACTCCATGTTACGAATTGAGGTGATGGGTACCGATGCTTCCATAAGTCGGCCCTCCACCACGGCTGAAAAGAAGCAAATGCAGACTATTATGTCTGACTGCATGAGCCAGGGTTACATGGGTTTGTCGACAGATCAGATCGTGTTTCACTACATGGCCAACGAACCCAATAAGAATAAGCGCATACCCACGCACTTTGCTGAGGATAACGAGCTGCGGCCGATGCTAGAAATCGTGCGCAACAAGGGCGGCGTATGGCAGACTAATCCCGACGGCGAAAAGATGGCGCGTACCTTGAAGCGTTTTTTCTGGTCCTGTGCCCGCTTCCGTGGCAAGCCCTTGAAGGTCTCTGCCCTGACGGCGATCGATTTTGTTTCGATACCCGGTGTTTGGAAAAAAATGCTGAAGCTGGCCAAGGTCATCAATTCGAAGTTGCTGGGCGGTAATATTCACTTTCAGGCTCTCGGTGGTAGTTTCCGTATGTTCTCCGACGGCATGGTTTCACCGGTGTTTGAAGAGCTGGAATCGACACGCGAAATTATTGCCTGTGAGGTCGACCAGCCCGAAGCGCGGCAGAAGTTATTTAACGATCCAGGTTGGTTGGCGCGCTTCGATGCCGATTGGAAGCGCATGACGGCGACCGATGTCAATCTCACCAAACTGGGTGGCAACAAGGATGCCGCGACCTTTCAAATGGATTTTGAAAGAATGCACTTTTCTGACTGTGCTGTACCTAGTTGGGATGGCGACTCCTTGGCGACGGTTATGCGCCGTCTCGCCAAGTTCCACGCTACCGACGGTAAAGAGGGAGCGAAGGACGCTGCCGAAGCCGAAGAATTTGCCAAGTTTCCCCCCGAAACGGATAGCCAAAAAGAGTTTTGGTTGCAGAGTATGCGTCTCTACGATATGGGCTTTCGCTGGTGGTTTGATATTGCCAACCTCGACGAAGATATTGTTGAAGAAATTCTGTTTGATCCAAATGCCATGCCTGGCTTTAATGACTCGGGTGCCCACCTGACCAACTTGTCTTTCTACGATGGCAATCTCGGTACACTGCGCATTGCCCAAAAGCGTGGCGATATGCGTGTCGCCCATGCGGTGCATCGTCTAACGCGTGAAGCGGCGACGTTTTTTAATCTGGATGTCGGTCGTATCGAGCCCGGTGACCAAGCCGATATTGTTTTGATCAACCCGGAAGAGTTGAAGAAACACGATATGAATGACAGTCGCAAGAAAATTTATCACGAGTTATTTGGCCAGGATGTACTGGTTAACCGCACCGACGGCGTGGTTGAGCAGGTTTATATCAAGGGTGTGCGTGTTTGGGAAGATGCCGCTAACTATACGGCGGCTCTTGGCACCGAATCTTTGGGTCGCGCACTGCGGGCCAGGGGTTGATACGCTTCGAACTCTGCCAACACTGTGTAAATAGCCTTGTGCAGGCTTATTAAAAAAGGCGAGCTTTCGGGCTCGCTTTTTTTGTCTCTGGCTTTTGGCTTGTCTAGGCTGGTGGTGTAGGGGGCGATGGATTCCGGGCAAGAACTACGAGCTAACTAAAATCGACGCTCTTACACACTGCAATAGACCCTTGGCATAGGTTCCGCCCAATAACTCACTAGTGGTGCGGTAGGAAAAACGTTGCTCGGCCAGATCATCCTGTGCCAGTAGGGCATCTTCGATTGTGGCTATTTCAGTATCGCTCAGTTCGAGCAGTCCCCTTAGTACTTCGTCGGCAGCAATACTGCCTGCAGCCAACAACTGGGCGAGGTGGTGGTAGAGTTGCTGTTCCGATAAGCCACGTTGCTGGCTAATCTGTGCGCCACTCATCCCGGCCCGGCAAAGGGCGAGAACTTCGAATTGTTCATTTTCGGCCACTTGTGTGGGTGAGCTGCTATCGCCCTTTTCTTGTTGGCGTATCACCTCGATAAAGGCATCGCCGTAGCGCTGCATTTTTGCCGCGCCGATACCGCTGATGGCGAGCATCTGTGTTCCGTCCAGTGGTCGATAGCGCAGCATTTCCATCAATGTCGCATCGTGGAAAATCACATAGGGCGGTACGGATTGTTCGTCGGCCAGCGCTTTACGACACTGGCGCAGAGCACCCCACAGGACTTTATCTTGCTCGGCAATATTGTGCTTGTTGCGGGCTTTGCGCGTGCCGCTTTGTTGCATGGCACTTTCTTTGGCTTCGCGACGCAGGGATATGATCTCTTCACCACGCAGTAGTGAGCGGGCCTTTTCGGCCAGCTTTAGGCCGCCATAGCCACTGACGTCGACACTGAGAAAACCACGGGCGACTAATTGGCGAAACACCGAACGCCATTGATTGGCATCGAGCTCTTGACCGATGCCGTAGGTGGAGACATTGTGGTGGCCAAATTGTTTTATTTTGTCGTTGTCTTTACCGAGCAATACATCAACTAGATGATTAACGCCAAAGCGCTGTTCGGTGCGGTACACCGTCGATAGCGCTTTTTGTGCGGCGACGGTGCCGTCCCACAGTTCGGGCGGTGTTAAACAGGTGTCACAATTACCACAGCTATCGGGGGCATCGTCGCCAAAATAGTGGAGTAGAGCGTGGCGGCGACAGCTGGTGATTTCACAGAGGCCGAGCATGGCATCGAGGCGATGGCGTTCAATGCGCTTGTGCTCGTCGTTGCCATTGGAGTCGTCGAGCATTTGCCTCAGCTTAATGACATCTTGCAGGCCGTAGACCATCCACGCGTTGGCGGGGTCCCCATCGCGGCCAGCACGGCCGGTTTCCTGGTAGTAGGCTTCGAGACTTTTCGGTAGGTCGAGGTGGGCGATAAAGCGCACGTCGGGTTTGTCGATGCCCATGCCAAAGGCGATGGTGGCGACGATAATGATTTTTTCTTCACGCAAAAAGCGCCGCTGATTGTCCTGGCGTTGTTCGGCGCTGATGCCGGCGTGATAGGGCAGGGCCTTAAAGCCCTCATCAGACAGCCACGCGGCGATGGCCTCGACTTTTTTCCGCGACAGGCAGTAGACAATGCCGGCGTCGTGTTCGTGTTCACGGCGCAAAAAGCGCAGTAACTGCTGGCGAGGGTTCTGCTTGGTGGCAATACGGTACTGAATGTTGGGCCGGTCAAAACGGCTAATAAAATGCCGGGCCTCACTGAGCTGCAGGCGCGAGATGATTTCTTCGCGGGTGCGCTGGTCGGCGGTGGCGGTGAGGGCGATGCGCGGTATGTGGGGAAAGCGCTCGTGCAGCAGGCTCAGTTGTAAATAGTCGGCGCGAAAGTCGTGACCCCACTGGGATACACAGTGGGCCTCGTCGATGGCGAACAGAGCCAGCTCTAGGCGCTCGAACAGGGCCAGGGTGGCCGGTTGGATTAAGCGTTCCGGGGCGACGTACAGTAAGTCTAACTCGCCATTGAGGAGCTGCTGTTCTATCGCTTGCTGGCGCTGATAGTCGAGAGTAGAGTTTAGAAAGCTGGCGCGCACGCCGAGCTGAGTCAGGGCATCAACCTGATCCTGCATCAAGGCAATTAAGGGCGAAATAACAATGGCGACACCGGGACGCAACAGGGCCGGCAGCTGATAGCACAGCGACTTACCGCCCCCGGTGGGCATCAGTACAAGAGCATCGCGGCCCTCGACAATTTCGCCAATAATGGCTTGTTGGTCGCCGCGAAAGTGGGCGTAGCCGAAGGTTTGCTCGAGAATAGTTTGGGCATGGTCTGTCATGGGGGCGATTATAAAGAATTCTGTATTCGTTGCCGGGTTTTATCGGCGGATGCTATTTCTTATGAGTCGCTGGCCTGAGCGTCTACCTTGGCTAAAACCGCCTGCCACTGCCGGGGCGTATTGGCGTTGAGGAATTCCTTATCGTCAATACTCTGTTCAAAGGCGTCGAGCCGCCGTGCGTCAGTGGCACGCAGAAAGGCGGCGATGGACAGGTCGTCTGGCTGTTTGGCGCGCTGGTTAAGTGCCGCGTTAACCCTTGGTGTGAATGGTAAGTAGAGGGGGAAGATCTGTCGGCCAGGGTTTGCCGGTAATGTTGCGCCGTCTGTGTCTGATTTTAGGGCCGGATGAACAGCGACAGTGCGAAATTTTTCTAAACTGGCGACGCTGAATAGGGGCATATCGACGGGAATAATTAACGCCTGCCGTCCCGGATAGTGCTGGCTCAAGGTGTAGAGGGCACCGAGGGGGCCGAGCTCGGGGATGAGGTCATTTAAATAACCCGGGACATTGCGGCAAATAATTATTTCGCTAAGGCCTGCGCGCTGTAGTTTGTCATGCATAAACTCGAGCAAGGTGGTTCCGGCAATGGGTAAGTTGGCCTTGTCCTGCCCCATGCGGGATGACAGGCCACCGGCGAGAATAACGCCGATGATCGGGGTCTTGTTGGCGCTCAACTGTTGTCCTGCCAGCGTTCAGCTGCTGCGTTGTCACTGCAGCGCGATGCCACCCAGCGCTCACCGTTGGGGGTACGTTCCTTTTTCCACAGGGGGGCTTTGATTTTTAAATAATCCATTAGGAATTCGCAGGCCTTGAACGCCTCACCTCGATGGGCGGCGGTGACACCGACAAAGACAATCGGATCGCCGGGCGCTAGTGCGCCGACCCGATGGACAATAATCAGCGGGCCGAGGCGCCAGCGGACTCGCGCCTCGACGACGATGTCTTCTAAGGCTTTCTCCGTCATTCCGGGGTAGTGCTCGAGAAACAGCGTATTCACCGGGTCGTCGGCCTGGTCGCGTACTAGGCCAGTGAAACTGACTAGGGCGCCACAGGTAGTCGTCGACGCACTCAGTTGTCGGGTCAGTTCACCTGGGTCAAAGGGTGTCGCCATGATGTTGATGGTGGTGGCTTCGTTGGACGTGCTCACTGTCAATCTCCGGGGGCTCGATGGGCCATTATAGGACGATTGGCCAGTGGCTACCTGCGGTGATTGTTGTGGCTAGCGGGGTCAGGGTGAACCGCTGCCGGATACGGCTACTTGTACCGTCTCAATGCGTGAGGCGCGCTTGCCCTTGCCAATATCGCTCATTTGCCCGTCAAAGGTTAGGCAGTAGAGCGTCTTCATATCCTCGCCACCCAAGGTGCAGGCCACAGCACGGCGATCGGGCACTTCGATAACATCGGTGATTTCGCCGCCGTCTTTAACGCGCACGAAGGCATCGTTGGCAAAGGCTGCCAGCCAAATGCCGCCCTCTTCATCGAGGGTAATGCCATCGGGAGTGTAGTCGCCGAGGTCGGCGAATACACGACGATTACTGAGTGAGCCGTCGTCCTCAATGGTGAAGGCACTGAGGCGTTTGCCCCAGCTCTCCGCCACCACGAGCATTTTTCCGTCGGGTGATACCACTGGGCCGTTGGGGAAGTACAGGCCATTGGCAACCTCGCGCACGCAGCCATCGGGCTTAACCAGCACCATGGTGCCGGGGGCAAATTTTTCGCCGCGAAATAAATCGTAGCCCATGCTGCCGACATAGGCATTGCCCTTTTGGTCAACCACCATGTCGTTAATTTCACCTTTTACCAAGGCACTGACATCGCCGTGAATCGGTAGCTTGTCGCCCTCGATGCGGCGCAGGGTGTTGTCGCGCATCGACACCACCAGCGGCGTGCCGTCGGGCAGAAAGCCGAGACCGGAGGGCCGGTTAGCCACTTCGGCCATCACCTTGCGCTCGCCGTCGGTGGTGATGGTGTAGACCTTTTTGTCATTGACGTCGGAGACCCAGAGCCGGTCATTGCGCCAGCGCGGGCCCTCGAGAAAAACAAAATCATCGAGAAAGGCTGTTAAATTTTTATTATTCATTGTTATGGGTCTCGTTTAGGTTGTTAGTCATATTTAGCCTGTTGAATGTTGATTGATCTAAATGAGATCTTGTTGTCTTAGGCTGTGCCACTCATAGCTCTTAGTTTAGCAATTTCGGACATAGGATAAGTAGCGGGTAAACGTCTGACCAACAGTTTGCCCGGGGTAGTTATTAAATGGCGTAAATATTGGCTGCAAACGTGGCGCAGCTTGGTCTTTTTAAGGGACTGTTTATAGTCCTTGTTTTTACGCGCACAGAGACCAGCCATGCGGGTTGCTGGAGCCACTCTGAGGGTTTAGTTAGACGGCATTAGGCTTGCTGAACCAAGGCTGAAGTAGGCAAAGTGGTCTAAGCTGGATCTAGGCGGGAGAAAAGCCCCATAGAGCTTGGAGGTCGACAAATGCTGGGTAAATCGAAGTGGCAGGGTTGGCGACGACTGCTGGTATGGGGGGGGCTGTTTACCTGCTGTACCTTGGGCGGAGCTATTAGTCGTAGCGCTGTGGCGGGAGGGGGTTTCGTCGACATAAATATTTACCCCTATTTGAGTGATGTAAAAACAGATAATTTAGTGACTGTTAATATCGCGGCTAAGCTTGGGGGGCGGTTTTCCTATTTTAGTTTAAATAATATGGCCAGCGCCGAGGGCCGCAAAAGTTTCTCAGATTTGAATCGGTATTACAGCGAGCAAAATATTCGCTGGCAAATTAGTACCCACTCCCCCCTCGACCTGACCTTACAAATGAACTTTCGCAGCGGTGCCAATAATGACAGGCATCGCTTGGGGCTGCGCTGGCGACTCAACGATAGCCCTGGCCTGAAGGCCGCATTTGAAAAAATACACCTCAGCTATTCCATTAACCTTCATGCCATTCAGTTTGATCATGAAAGCCCCCATGTCTGGCAGATGGAGCACGTTTTTCGTCTGTTATTCCCCTATCTGTCCCCCCGCCTTTATTTAGCGGGTTTTATCGATCACACCTTTAATCAGAACTTACCAGCATCAATGCCGACGAACCCCGTTGTTGGCGAAGCGCAACTGGGCTATCGCGTGTTTGATAATTTTTATGTGGTTAGCGAATACCGTGTCAATGAATATCGCCGTAGTGATGTCAATAATTTGTCCGCCGGTATCGAATATAAGGTCTCGTGGTAATAGCGTGCTATTCGAATCCTAAGTTTATATTGAATCACTGTAGAGGCTTACCATAGGGCTTGGATCGGCAGTCACATTGGAAAGGTGGGCGCGCTATAAGCCGCTCTGAGTAAAAGGCAACAATTATGTGCAAGAAATTCAAGATACTCATCCTAGTGCTGCTGTTTGGGCTCCCCAGTCTAACCCTGGCAAAGCCCTACCTTATCGGCATTTCGGTGTGGTCGGGCTATCCGGAGAATGTGCGTGGCTTTAAGCAAGCACTAGCCGACGCGGGTATTGAGGAGGGTCGGGACTTGACTTACCTCTATCGCAATGCCGGCGGTGAGCGCGGTGCTCAGCAGAAAATAGCCGAGGAGTTTCGCGATGCGAAGGTGGATATGGTTTATAGCTTGACGACACCTGGAACGGTGGCGATTAAGGCGTTACTTCCCAAGGCCACGCCGCTGGTTTTTTCCATTGTCACCTACCCAGCTGACTCTGGCTTGATAGAATCTTTTGATTATTCGGGAAATAACCTGGTCGGCACTAGTAATTACGTACCCTTGCATCACTATGTCGATTTACTGAAAAAATTTCTTCCTGGGGCAAAATCGGTGGCGATTTTCCACCGTCAGGGTGAGCCCAATTCAAAAATACAAACGATTAATTTAATTCGCTTGTTTAAGCGTGCCGGTATTGTCGCCCTAGACCAAGCTGTACAGTCAATTGATGATTTGGTGGACATGGCCGGCAAGTTGAGCAGCAAGGTTGATGCCTTTGTGACTACCACCGATACCTTAATGCAAAATGGTGGGGAAAAGGCTTTAGTGGCCGTCTCGCTTAGAGAGGGAGTGCCAATATTGAGTTCGAATAAACAGGGCATAGAGGCGGGTTCAAGTTTTGGCCCCGTGGTTGATTTCTATAGGCTGGGGTTTATGTCGGGGCAGATGGCGGCGCGTATCATTCAAGAGGGTAAGGTGCCGTCAGCGATGGCCTCTAGATATCAGGAGCCGCCGACTGTACTGGTTAATTTGAAGAGCACTATCCACCTTGGTATTGTAATTCCGGAGACAATTAAGGATCTAACGTATGTGGATTAGATCGCGCCTGTCGGTCGGTGCTAGGTTAGTTGGCATTTCCGTTCTTTGTATTATGGTTTGCGTGGTCTTGTCAGAAATCTTGTTGAGAGAAATATCAAAAAATATATTACTTGAACAAATAACAGCATCACAGGCAGTAAACTTACGACACAGTGCTGAACAGATTAGAAGAGAGCTGTTTCATATTGAAAACGCAGCAACAATTATTTCAACTGACACTAAAATCCGTAAATCTCTGGCTAATCATTCGAGCGTTGGTGTTAATAGTCGCCTCAATCGTATTGCATCTGTTTTTCCAAACTTGAACTACATAATGTTGTTGGATGAGGATGGTGCCGTATTTGCTATTAGTACGGTCAATGCAGCTGGAGACAAAATCGCATCCGAAGAGGTGCTGGGGGTGGATGTGAGAAGCCACCCTTTCTACAAATCATCAGAAAATGTTGTTTCAGCAAATGATTACGCCAGTCTCGACCCCTTTATCGATATTTTTGGAATATCGCAACATTACTCCCAGTGGTTGGTGGCGCCAGTTGTTATTGGTGGCTTCAATCGAGGCTGGGTAGTGCTGTCTTACCGCTTTGAGAGGGAAATAAGCCACTTGCTGCTCAGCATGTTTACTCGCCTAATAGATCAGGATTATCCGGTTCTAGAGAGTAGCTTGAAAAGTGCGGATAATATTGTTGCTGGTTTTGGTGGTGATCGATTGTTGAATGTTGATGATGACGATTATATTCAGAGTATTGATAAGGCGATCGTATTTGATTTGAATGGTGCTCCCTATACTTTGCGTATTAGCTACGATATGGACAAGTCTTTGGAACCACTACGATTTTATCAAATGGTGTTGATATATCTCGCTATTGCTCTTTGTTTGGTTTTGTCATCAATGCTTTATATCCTGATTTTCAAAGTTATTGTTGCGCCAATAAGGGGCTTGCAAGAGGGTGCGGTACGGTTTTTAGAGGGCGATTTTTCTCATCGGATTTCACAGTCTGGTCGCGATGAGCTGGCTACCTTGGCCAGGGTGCTGAATGTTATGGCCGGTAATATTAATGAAGCAAGAGAAAATCTTGAGCATAAAGTGGCGCTTAGAACGAGGCAGGCAGAGGATGCGGCTGTTCAACTTCAGCTGGTTGTCGATTCGGCAGCGGATGCCATTATTACCACCAGTAAATCTGGCGATATTATTTCCTTCAATCAGTCAGCCGTTTCGATGTTTTCGTACGAGGCAGATAACATTGTCGGCATCAATATCAAGCTTATTTTAATGAAGGATGTTAATAATAAAGATTTGAGTATCCAAAACACCAGTGATCCCAAGGCGCATGAGGCTGTTACATTAAATAAAATGGGTCACCCATCGTGGGTCTACGTTACCGTGGTTGCTGCCCGAACGCTTGCTGGTGATATTAATATAGTGACGATACGCGATATTACTTTGAGCAGAGACGCTGAGCGTGCGCTTATTGAAGCCAAGGATTCGGCCGAGGCTTCGGCACGTTATAAATCGGAGTTTTTGGCGAGCATGAGCCATGAAATTCGCACGCCAATGAATGGCGTTATTGGCATGCTGGAGTTATTGCTGAGGGATGAGCTCAGTCCTGAGCAGCGTAGGAAAGCAGATCTTGCGATTGGTAGTGCGCGGTCGCTGCTGACGATTATTAATGACATTCTCGACTTTTCCAAGATTGAGGCGGGAAAACTTGAGATTGAAATTATTGAGTTCAATTTGCTCGACTTGATGGAGGGTTTCTCAAAGACCATTGCTTATAAAGCCCAGGAAAAGGGCTTGGAGCTGATTCTTGATAGCCTGCAACTTCCACATAAAGCCGTCCGTGGTGACCCCACTAGACTGCGCCAAGTACTTAATAACCTAGCTGGCAATGCCATAAAATTCACTGCGGAGGGGCAGGTTGTGGTGCGTGCCAAGATTGTCGTTTTACTTGATGATGAACTGCAGCTTCAGTGCTCTATAGAAGATACTGGGGTTGGTATTAGTGCAGAAAAACGGCTGTCTATATTCGAGTCTTTTACCCAGGTCGACGCTTCTACAACGCGCAATTACGGTGGCACGGGGTTGGGCTTGGCTATTACCAGGCAGCTCTGTGAGCTTATGGGTGGTGATGTTAGTGTCGAGAGCAAAGAGGGTGAGGGTAGTATCTTTAGCTTTAAAATACGCCTGTTAGCGACTACACCCGCAGAGCGCATAGATCAAGGCGCTGAACGTACAGTGGAGGGCGGCGGGGAGTGTGTTGAAAAAGGGAGTGACGAATTCACTAACAGCGGGGCGGTGCTGCTCGTCGAACCCAATAGTGTTAGCGCGTCTGTCTTGCAAGGGCAGTTGCAGTTGGCCGGCTGTGATGTTGTCTTGGCCTCAAGCGCCGAGCAGGCTATGGAAATACTTTGCCCTAGCCGTACTGCTGAGGTAGTTACGGTGTTTGATTTGGCCTTTATTACCATGGCAATGGCGGGCGTTAACGGCGAGCAGCTGGCTCGGGATATCCGTCAATTGCCACAGTTTCAATCTCTGTGTTTGATCGCCCTGACAACGATAGTCTATCAGGGCGATAACCGTCACCTTTTAAGCCTAGGCTTTGCTGGGTACTTCCATAAACCTCTGAGTCGCGCCGACTTACAGCGTGCGCTAGCTATTGGGGCTGAAGTGGCTGGGCTTGCCGGAGATGCGGAGCTGGATGGTTCAAGCAATAAACCGGATTTATTACCGGTAGCGTCCGAGGCGAGGCCTCAGCCGCAACTCGATGGCTGGGGTGGAGAGCGTATGGCGGATATTCGCATCTTGTTGGTGGAAGATAATAAAATCAACCAGGTTGTCGCCGAGGGCCTGTTAGAAAGCATGGGCCTGTCCGTTGATATAGCAGAGAATGGTATTGAGGCTTTAGCGCGCTTAGCCAGCGATGAAACGGGTGAGGTCTATCAACTGATTTTAATGGATTGCCAAATGCCCGAAATGGACGGCTATGAGACCTCTCGTAATATTCGCGCTCACAAGGCTGGGGAGAGCTACAGCGACATTAGTATTGTTGCCATGACGGCGAATGCGATGAAGGGTGACAGAGAAAAATGTCTGGCGGCGGGTATGAATGATTATCTGAGTAAGCCGATTGATCCCGACAAATTGGAAGCAAAGCTAAAACATTACTTGCTGACTACTGAAGCAAGCTTGTAATCACTTGTAACGTAGAAATCCTTGTTTCCTATGGTCGGCTCAGAGAAACAAATATGCGGCTGGTATCGCGATTGGCTAGGGAGACTGAGGATCATCGTCTCCTATGCTGGCTGGAAATCTACAAAAAAGGTAGCGGGAGCATGGGGTTTCTGATTGTAGCTCAGGGCGCGTTTATACTGCTGGGCATGAGCGCCGGGTTTGTTGCAAAGAGGGTTTTTGGGCAGAAGAAAGCATTGTCTTTCCTGGTGATTTTGGCGATGGTCACGGTGTTTATAATGGCACACTCCGGCTTGCTTGAGCCTGTAAATAATTCTGTGTAACTGTCAGGGTTAAATGTAATCAGTAAGGCGGTCTTCGAACTCGATCATAAAGCGATTGAGGGCGGGCTTCCAGTTTCTAATTGGCATTGTCCATT